>OCLS01001189.1_pt1 | contig 1087 bp, 2 predicted proteins | sample 1496011 | NCBI WGS metagenome assembly OCLS01 (sample SAMN04168690, study PRJEB22393) | synthetic metagenome | isolation source: purchased from BEI Resources HM-276D | reverse complement strand
TTGGCGCATTTTTATGCGTCAAATTTCGTTAACAGACTATTTTTGCAAAGGTCTCGGATTAACAAAAATCAGGACAAGGCGACGAAGCCGCAGACAGTACAAATAGTACGGAACCGATTCACTTGGTGCTTCAGCACCTTAGAGAATCGTTCTCTTTGAGCTAAGGCGAGGCAACGCCGTACTGGTTTTTGTTAATCCACTATACTGTAATCAGGGATGCTCAGTTCGTCGAAACGGCAAAACAGGTTGAAGTCGATGCGGGTGATGAGGCTGTGTTCGAGTTCGGGATCGGAGAGGCTGTGCCATTGTCCGAGCAGGACGGCTTTGAACATGGACAGCAGGGGATAGGCGGGACGGCCGCGGTGGTCTCTAAGGTAACGGGTTTTTTGACGGTTCAGGTATTGTTCGATCAGCTGCCAATCAATCACCCGGTCCAACTTCAATAGCGGGAAGCGGTCGATGTGTTTGGCAATCATGGCTTGGGCGGTTTGTTGAAAGAAGGTGCTCATGAGAAATCCCCTAAATGTCTTGGTGGGAATTTAGGGGATTTTGGGGAATTTTGCAAAGGTCTCGACCTTGTGTTTTTTAAGGTATTCGATAGTATGGGCGATACCTTTGGGGTTGTTGGTTTCGGTTTTGGTTTTAGACAAAGACGAAACGGCGATGACGAAGTTTCGTTTGGCGATGTCGATATAGTGAATTAACAAAAATCAGGACAAGGCGGCGAGCCGCAGACAGTACAAATAGTACGGAACCGATTCACTTGGTGCTTCAGCACCTTAGAGAATCGTTCTCTTTGAGCTAAGGCGAGGCAACGCCGTACTGGTTTAAATTTAATCCATTAATAGTGTATATTAAGTACGTCTGATATACACGATACCCTACGAGGGTGTAAGCTTTAGTTCACATTTAAAATGACCTCTTTAAACCTGTCTTTCGGCAGGTTTCTTTTTAGGTTGTTTGGAAATCGTGTGCAGACAAGGTGTAAAATAGGTAACAGCATAAAATAATGCGGTTTTACCGCCCATATATTTACAAAAGCCAAATTTTTAAACATATATCCTTGATATATACACGGCGTAAACAT
>OCLS01001106.1_pt1 | contig 1682 bp, 1 predicted proteins | sample 1496011 | NCBI WGS metagenome assembly OCLS01 (sample SAMN04168690, study PRJEB22393) | synthetic metagenome | isolation source: purchased from BEI Resources HM-276D | reverse complement strand
AACGCTTGCCACCTACGTATTACCGCGGCTGCTGGCACGTAGTTAGCCGTGGCTTCCTCCTCAGGTACCGTCATTATCGTCCCTGAAGACAGAGCTTTACAATCCGAAGACCGTCATCACTCACGCGGCGTTGCTGCATCAGGGTTTCCCCCATTGTGCAATATTCCCCACTGCTGCCTCCCGTAGGAGTCTGGGCCGTGTCTCAGTCCCAATGTGGCCGATCACCCTCTCAGGTCGGCTACGCATCGTCGCCTTGGTGAGCCGTTACCTCACCAACTAGCTAATGCGACGCGGGTCCATCTCATAGCGGATTACTCCTTTAATTGCTATGCCATGCGGCACTACAATCTTATGCGGTATTAATCTTCCTTTCGAAAGGCTATTCCCCTCTATGAGGCAGGTTACCCACGTGTTACTCACCCGTCCGCCGCTAATCCACTCCCGAAGGAGCTTCATCGCTCGACTTGCATGTGTTAAGCACGCCGCCAGCGTTCGTCCTGAGCCAGGATCAAACTCTCAATAAAAAGTTTAATCTTAGCTTACTCAAATAAAAATTGCTGGTTTACTTAAATGTATTTATGTTATTCTGTTCAATTTTCAAAGACCAATTTTTCTTTCTTACAACTACTGTTGTAATGTTTTGTTGTTATCTGTCGTTTCTGACAGCTTACTCAGTATATCACCGCTTTCGAAGCTTGTCAACAACTTTTTTAAAAAACTTTTCGAACTCATTTTTCAGCAGTTCTATTAGCTTTAAGTTATTAATTTTGCATCTCTTAGCGAGGATTTTATCATATCATCACCATTCGACATTGTCAACAACTTTCCTAGAAAATCTTTTTCCTTTTAAGTTGTTTTGTTTATGTCTCTTAGCGACGTGTTTTATCTTAACATCTCTGATATTTTCATATTATTTGCTTTCCTATTACTAAATGCGATTATTTTCATTTTTCTTTACAATACGTCATTATTCTAGATTTTATACATACTGATACGCTAGCAATAGTTGTCACTCCAATTTGGTTCAATCTATTACATTTATATATGTTTTTTAGCCTAATTATCTCATTCCTAATAATTCTAAATATCTTTATTAATAAGAAATTAAGTTCAAAATAATAAAAGATCTTATGATCATGAAAGGATCCAATTACCCCTGGATACATAAAATTTCATCAAACATAAAAACTTTTTCATATAATAACAGAAAATATGCTCTACTAAATGAGTTTTTAATCATAAAAAATTAAACTATAAAGTTAATATGAAATATTATAATAAGATTAGTCTGCAAAGTTGTTAATCTCTCACTAACTACTTTGTTGTTCAGAATAGATATTAATGTTATATAAGGAATGAACTCTATCAAAAAAGGCTTATCGTAAAAATATACGGTCTTAAATATGTGCTTAGGATAGAAATTCAGTTGTAGAATTAAGAATACATTGAATTAATAAGCTCTTTCGTAATGATTTAGAGAAATGAGTTATACAAAATCGTCATACTTATTGAATTTTTTAGAAATACGGCATTAAATAATCCAGCTATACAGCGGCGAAACTTATCATCTTACCATTCCTAAATATTATAAAATAAAAAAAGATAGTTATTACAACTATCTTTTTTGCTTACCTCGCAACGTCCTACTCTGCCACACAGTCTCCCATGCAGTACCATCGGCG
>OCLS01001084.1_pt1 | contig 1867 bp, 1 predicted proteins | sample 1496011 | NCBI WGS metagenome assembly OCLS01 (sample SAMN04168690, study PRJEB22393) | synthetic metagenome | isolation source: purchased from BEI Resources HM-276D | reverse complement strand
GCCGGGGGCGGGGCGATCGGCACACGCGGGCCGGGGGAAACGAAGCTGGAGCTTGACCGCCGCCGCATCAACGACCGCCTGAGCTTTCTGGAAAAGCAACTTGAAGGCGTGTCGCAGCGCCGCGAGGAACGCCGCAAGAGCCGCGAGCGCAACGACGTGCCTGTGGTCAGTATCGTGGGTTACACGAACGCTGGCAAGTCCACCCTGCTCAACTCGTTCACCCACGCCGCCGAAGAGCCCCGGCGCGTGTTGGCCGAGAACAAACTGTTCGCCACCCTGCGCCCGACCAGCCGTCAGGGTTACATTGAGGGCATCGGTCAGGTCATTTTTACCGACACGGTGGGCTTTATCCGCGACCTGCCCAAAGACCTTTCGCGGGCCTTCCGCTCCACGCTGGAGGAAATCGGCGACGCCGACGTGCTGCTGCATGTGGTGGACGCCGCTTCACCGGGCGCCGAGCAGCGCCTGGACGCGGTGAACCGCATTCTGGACGACCTCGGTTTCCGTGACATGCCCACCGTGGTGGCGCTGAACAAGGCCGACCGCGCTGAGCCGGAAGTGCTGGCGCGTGAACAGGAGCGCACAGGCGGCATCCCCGTCAGCGCCCTGAAAAACATCGGCCTGACTGAACTGAAAGAAGCCCTGGGCGACGCGGTGGCGAGCGTGCAGCGCGCCGAACTTGCCCGGCAGGAAGAAGCGCGGGCCGCGCGGGTGGAGTGGCGCTGAAAGTCTGAACATCTCTGCTGAGAGCAGGGCGGGTGGCTTCGGCCCTCGCCCTGTTTTGCCGCCAGCCTGAGCGACATCGTTCCTTCACTAAGAGAGGGAGTGGGCGTTCTCCAGACCTGCCGGCCATTGCTGAGAAAAGCGGCGTCGTCAGCGGGCAAAAGCCTCCCTCTGCCAGTGGACATGTAAGGGTCTTGAGAGCCCCCAGACGCCAAAATCTTGCGGATGATGTGCGCCGTGTCGCACCCGGCGACAGGAACAACCTGGTTTGCCGAGGGAAAGCACCGGACAGATAGGCAACAAGTCGGCTGAGCGGAAGGAGTCGCAGTGATATGAAAACCCAACACCGAACCAGAAGCATCAACAGCCTTTGGAATGACGTCACCACGCGGAAAATAGTTGCCTCACGGATGTATCAGGCCCATACGGCACTTGCGGGAGGCGCAAAATGAGGCCGCCGCGATGGCGGGCTGCGGCCAGCGGACTGACTCTGGCTTTGTTGGGGTTCAGCAGTGCCCAGGCGCAGACGGGGAGCGCCAGCTACTGCACTGGCACCTTCGCGACCATCAGCGGGGGAACTGCAACCGGGTCTGGCCGCGTGGTCTGGCACAACCCTTTTACTGGCTACAGTAAGACTCTAACAAATGGAGACACTTCTGATTTCTCTAGTTACGGTTTTAATGGTTCTGCACTGAATAATGCTGCCGTTGACCCAGATACTGGTAACATCTATTGGATTGACCGTGGCAATGATAATGCTAGTACCAGCACCCGCCAAAATCGCTACGGTATTGTGTGGCGCTATAATCCTTTCACAGGATCAAAAACCAATCTAGGTTACTTGAACGCTGGCTCAGTAGGTGACAACTTCAGTTCGATGCTGTCCCAGACGGCAAAAACAAACAGTTGCCCCCACCAAGCTTGATGGGGGTAACTGTTTGCGGTCTCCTGGGAGTGTGAAATCAACAGAATCCGCTGCCCAGCAGGCTACCGCACTCACCCGGCACTTCAAAACGCACGCCAGTCACCTCCGCATCGACACGCTCCAGCGGCTCATCGATGTCCTCCTGGCGATGATTGCCGCGAGGAGCGTCAATCATCACGACCTGAGTGCCCATATGCCGGGGATGAGTACCCCGCAGGG
>OCLS01001044.1_pt1 | contig 2374 bp, 3 predicted proteins | sample 1496011 | NCBI WGS metagenome assembly OCLS01 (sample SAMN04168690, study PRJEB22393) | synthetic metagenome | isolation source: purchased from BEI Resources HM-276D | reverse complement strand
CGGAAAAAACAGAAACCGCTCCGCCGTCATTCCCGCGCAGGCGGGAATCCAGCCTCGTCGGTGCGGAAACTTATCGGGAAAACGGTTTCTTTAGATTTTACGTTCTGGATTCCTACTTTCGTGGGAAAGACGAATTTTAGGTTTCTGTTTTTGGTTTTCTGTCCTTGTGGGAATGATGAAAATTTAAGTTTTAGGAATTTATCGGAAAAAACAGAAACCGCTCTGCCGTCATTCCCGCAAAAGCGGGAATCCAGCCTCGTCGGTGCGGAAACTTATCGGGTAAAAAGGTTTCTTTAGTTTGGTGTCGATTTTGTCGGTGCCGGTGGCGGCGGCAACGTCGTCTTTGGCGTTGTCGGCGCGCGTAACCGGCTGTCCGCAGAACCATTTTACCGAACCGGCTTGACGCTTGGCCCACAGGGAGAGTTTTTTGCCTTTGATTTCGTTGTTTACGCCGGTTGAAAGCATTGTGGCGGTAACGACGCCGTTTTTGACTTCAACTTCCTTAACATATTTGCCTTTGATTGTTGAAGAAGATGCCACGCCGGCGGCATCATTAAATCCCGTCATTCCCACTTTCGTGGGAATGACGGGATTAAAGTTTCAAAATTTATTCTAAATAACTGAAACTCAACGAACTAGATTCCCGCTTTTGCGGGAATGACGAATTTTAGGTTGCTGTTTTTGGTTTTCTGTCCTTGCGGGAATGATGAAATTTTAAGTTTTAGGAATTTATCGAAAAAACAGAAACCGCTCCGCCGTCATTCCCGCGCAGGCGGGAATCCAGCCTCGTCGGTGCGGAAACTTATCGGGAAAACGGTTTCTTGAGATTTTGCGTTCTGGATTCCCGCTTTCGTGGGAATGACGGTTTAGGTATTTTTATAGAAAGCCGTAGGTGGTGTTTCTATGCAAACGACAGATGAAGCGTCGCGGCAGGTTGACGGCAGGTGCTTGGTGTTGATGTTGTCGGCGGTCTTGGCGGCGGCGGCGACGGTGTCGGCTTTGGCGTCGGTGCGCGTAACCGGCTGTCCGCAGAACCATTTTACCGAACCGTCTTGACGCTTGGCCCACAGGGAGAGTTTTTTGCCTTGGATTTCTTTGTTTACGCCGCTTGAAAGCATTGTGGCGGTAATGACGCCGTTTGCGACTGTAACTTCCTTAACATATTTGCCTTTGATTGTTGAAGAAGATGCCACGCCGGCAGAAGTGTTGTTGCCGGGCCATTCGCCGTGATTCAGGTAATACTCTGTGACGGCTGATTTTTGACCTTCGGCCAAAAGGATAGCTTCGTCATTCCCGCGCAGGCGGGAATCCAGGTCTGTCGGTACGGAAACTTATCGGGTAAAACGGTTTCTTTAGATTTTGCGTTCTGGATTCCCACTTTCGCGGGAATGACGGGATTAAAGTTTCAAAATTTATTCTAAATAACTGAAACCAACGAACTAGATTCCCACTTTTGCGGGAATGACGAAGTTTTTCTGCCATTTGCCGTGATTCGGGCAATACTCGGTAACGGCTGATTTTTTGAAAGTGTTTGAAATCGGCGCGTGGTGTTTCTATGCAACCGGTAGATGAATCATCGCGGCAGGTTGACGGCAGGTGCTTGGTGTTGATTTTGTCGTCGGTCTTGCCGTTGGCGGCGGCGACGTCGGTGGCGGTGGCGGTGGCGGTGTCGTTGCGCGTAACCGGCTGTCCGCAGAACCATTTGACCGAACCGTTTTGACGCTTGGCCCACAGGGAGAGTTTTTTGCCTTGGATTTCTTTGTTTACGCCGCTTGAAAGCATTGTGGCGGTAACGACGCCGTTTTTGACTTCAACTTTCTCAACATATTTGCCTTTGATGTCGGAGGAGGATGCCACGCCGGCGGCATCATTAAATCCCGTCATTCCCGCAAAAGCGGGAATCTAGAACTCAGGACCGGAGAAACCTTTTTACCCGATAAGTTTCCGTGCCGACAGACCTAGATTCCCGCCTGCGTGGGAATGATGGGATTAAAGTTTCAAAATTTATTCTAAATAACTGAAACTCAACGAACTAGATTCCCGCTTTTGCGGGAATGACGAATTTTAGGTTTCTGTTTGTGGGTTTCTGTTCTTGTGGGAATGATGAAATTTTAAGTTTTAGGAATTTATCGGAAAAAACAGAAACCGCTCCGCCGTCATTCCCGCGCAGGCGGGAATCCAGCCTTGTCGGTACGGAAACTTATCGGGTAAAAAGGTTTCTCTAGTTTGGTGTCGATTTTCTTGTCGGTGCTGTTGACGGCAGGTGCTTGGTGTTGATTTTGTCGGTGTCGGGTGTGGCGGCGGTGACTTCGTCGGTGCCGGCTTTGGCGTCGGTGCGCGTAACCGGCTGTCCGCAGAACCATTTTACCGAACC
>OCLS01000931.1_pt1 | contig 5114 bp, 2 predicted proteins | sample 1496011 | NCBI WGS metagenome assembly OCLS01 (sample SAMN04168690, study PRJEB22393) | synthetic metagenome | isolation source: purchased from BEI Resources HM-276D | reverse complement strand
AAACACTTGGCTACGAAACGCCAAGTGTTTTATTCTTGAATCTGTTCCAACCACTAATACACTAGTGTTGCACTTGAAATCCGAATCCAAGGGCATTTTAAAATCCCGAAGCAGACGGCACGCGCCCCGAACATTCGTTCTTTAACGCCCGTTTTCAGAATGCCCGCCTGCGGGCATATTTTGCCCGATCAGTTCGGCTATCCTCTCGCCGTCAAACTGCGTTTTGAACACCACCTTGATTTCTTTGGAAATCTCGGCAAACAGCTTTTCGGCATGTTTGATTTTCCGCTCTTCGCTTTTTCGCAAATCTTCCGCCCCGTCAGTCCCTTTGGCTTCAATCACAAAGTTCAGGATCTCGCCGCTTTTGGTTTTCACGATATAGGCAAAATCGGGCGAATACGTGCCGCCGCCGGCAACAGGGATTTTGATGGAGTTTCTCGGTATTTTGGTAAATACGATTACGCCTTCAATTTGGTTGTTGGCGACATTTTCATGTTCTATATCCGAATCGTAGAAAATCTCGCCGAAGAGATAGCCGGCGGCAGGCCGGTGCTCCGTATCTTCAAATCTGCCCAAATCTGCTTTTTTCACCGCGCGCGGTTTGCCGTCTTTATTGGTAAATTTGGTCGGATGGATTTTGCTGCCGACAAGCCGGTAATCCAGTTCGAATTTATGGAAGGAATGATGAAGCAAAAACCGGTTGAAGCCGTTTTTGATTTGGGCGATGGTTTGCATATTCAAAAAATCGCCAATGTTCAGTTCGTTGCGGATGCAGTAAAACGCCTGATGCAAAGTCTGCATACGGATTTTTGCCGTTTGTGCCAGTTTTTCCAGAAACTCTCGGTAAGTCATTGTGTTGAAACGGATAAAATCTTCATCTTCAAAACTGTCTATGCGGCGGGAAAGCATAAGCCCGTTGTTGATATAAGCTTCGTTTACCGCCGTGCGTATGCCTGCCTGTGGGAATTTGGCAGCGTTTTCATGCAAATAGGCGGTAAATAAATCGGCAAATTCGGCTTCATCCTTGATTTTATACTGCAAAACGGCTTTATGGTGAATCAGCTCCCACAAGGCTTTGAGTTCTTCATATTTGCCTTCGCGCATGATGATGGTGTCTTTGCCTTCGTCTTTGGCGTTGCTGACTTTGCCTTTGTCCAAACCTTTGGGGAAGGCTTCGGGATAGGCGGCTTTTAATTTGTCATAGCCGTCTTCGGCAAAGTTTTCATTGTCGTCAATGATGCCATCTAAAAACAGTTGGTTTACCAATACCAGCGGTTTGATATCGGGGTATTTTTGCAATATTTTTTGTTTCAGCTCTTCGGTAAACTTTTTGGAGATTTCTTCCTGAAAAGAATTGTCGTTGATTTCGCCGACAAGCTGCTTCACAAAGTCTTTTTCGCTGCTATCGACAAAATAATTCAGTTTGTACGGTACATCGCGCACCCGCGCCATCAGCTCGTTTACCGGCAGGCGCAGGCCGCGTCCGACTTCTTGCAGCTTGGAAGTCGTGCTGCCGCTGGAACGCAGTTTGCAAATCTGGAAAACGTTGGGATTGTCCCAGCCTTCGCGCAGCGTCCATTTGGAAAAAATAAAGCGGCGCGGGTTGTCCAAAGACAGCAGTTTTTCCTTATCGTGCAGGATTTCATTGATTTCCTGCTCGATTCTATCGTCGCTGTCTGTATTGTCTTTGGAAAAATAGCCGCCGTGGCAGGCGGATACATCGTCCAACGTCTTTTGCAGGTAATCGCGGTAAAACGGGTCGCTTTCCGTTTTCAGACGGCGTGCCGCTTCCGCGCGAATCCAGCTTTCAAATTTATCTTTCAGGCTGCCTGAAAGCTCGTTGCCGCTGCGGTAGCCCGCGATATCGTCAATAAAAAACAGCGTCAGCGGCTTGATTTTGGGCTGTGGCGCGCGTTCTGCCAAAAGCGCGCGTTCCAGCTTGAAATGTTCGGCAACCGCCCGCTGCATCATCGCATCCTGCACCGTTTGCGAATAGGAATAAGGGTTGATGACGGCACCCGTTTTCAACTCCAAGCCGTTGCTTAACACCACCACGGTTTTATTCATTTTGTCGATTTTCAAATCCGAAATAGCCGGATGGATTTGCGCCAAATCTTCGCCTTTTGCCAGTTTGAACGTCTGCTTTTTGTCCTTTTCGTTTAATTCAAATTTCGCTTCTTTGCCGTCCGACGACACCAGTTTTACCGCCGCATCCATGCCGCCCTGCATTTCTTCCTGAAACACGCGCACGCCTTTGACCAGCCCGTCGTTAAACGCGTCTACTGCCGTCAAACGGTAAAGCAAGTTGTAATATTCATCGTTAAATGTTGCACCGTAGCGCAAAATATATTGCGGTTTTAAGCGTTTGATATTGCCCCACGTTTTCGCGCTATCTCGGGTCGGGAATTTATGCGGTTCGTCCACAATCATAAACGGGCGCACGGCAGCCAATGCATCAACGGGATTGTCAAACAAATCCTTCAATGCCTTGTCGCCCGTATCGTTCATGGACGACGAATTAACCATGCCCGCGTTAATCAGCAGCACATGAATTTCCTTTTTGTTTTCCGCTTTGACAAATTGCTCAATCGTTATGGGCGCATTGGACTTTTTGCCCTTATTCTTTTTCGCGCTTTCCACCACATAGGTTTTCAGGCGTACGCCTTCATAATCGCCGCCGAAATCCTGTTCAAAATGCTCTGCCAAAGCCTTGCTTTGCAAAAACTGCTGTGTTCCCGCCTTAATGGACAAAGTCGGCACGACCACGATAAATTTGAACACGCCCAGCCAACGGTGCAGCTCGAACATGGTTTGTGTGTAGGTATAGGTTTTGCCCGTGCCCGTTTCCATGGAAATATCAAGGATATTTTGGTCGTCCGAACGGTCGGGGAATCGGCCGTCTATACCGTTTTGGCTTTGCACTTTCAGGATATTGTTTGCGTATTGTTTTGCAGCAAACAAAAGTTCGGGATTTTCGTCTGCCGTCCGATATTTGGGCGTTGCCCCGTCAAACACGCCCAAAACCGCCGAAACCGCCCGCATTTGGTGCGGCTGGTTTTTCTCGTAATTAAAACCGCTCATGAATTGCCTCCGTCAAACCCTGATAACCACATTCAACTCAATCTCTTTTTTATTGGCATAACCGCGAACCGCCTGGTCAAGTTCGTGCTGCATGGCGCTTGCCATATTGCTGCCGAATACAATCACGCGGTTGGGATTGAAATCCGCATCGTCGTCCAGCTTGCGGATAAACGCCAACAAATCGGCGGAAGTAAAACCGGCATTCATCAGATACAGCCGTTTTTCGCACAGATACGCCGTGTAAGCCCCTAACCGCACAGGCTCAACCGGCGTGGTCAGTGCCGCCCCGTCATACAGCGTCCAGGTGGTCAGAAGCGTTTGCAGCTGTTCTTCGCTTAATTCATCGTTAAGCGGCAAATCCGGTTGTTCGGGCGAAAAATCCTTGTCCGGATGCTGCCTGAAATTGTCTGCCGTTTGAAAGATTTTGAAGCCCGAATCGCCCGTGTAATCGGGATGTTCGACGCGGATTTTGGCGGCGGCTTTTTCTATGCGGGCTTTGGTGATGTCGAAGATGGTCGGGTAGCCTGCTTTACGGGCTTCGGATTTTTCAGCGGTTTTTTCGGGAAGCTGTACACAGATATAGCGGCGGTTACCGTTTTGTCCTTCGGCGTTAAGCTGCATCACGGCGTGGGCGGTTGTGCCGCTGCCTGCGAAGAAGTCTAGGATTAGGTCATTACTCTTTGAACTTATTGAAACTAAAAATTTAATCAATTGACTAGGCTTGGGGAAGGTAAATATTTTGCTACCAAATAAATCTGTGATTTCTTTTGTGCCTTCTTTAGTCATTCCGATATTTTCAGGTAGCGTCCTACTAAAAATAGCCAAATATTCGGCTACTGCATCGGCTAATGTACCAACATTTTCAGGTAATCTACTGCTTACAGCTACTTTGCCAAAATCCTCGCCAGCTTTTTTCATGTCGTCATCTTTAAAGTAACGCATAACTGGATTGCTGATATTTAAGAAATCATAATCATCAGGGAAAACGATTTTTCCTTTATTATAATAATCTTGAAATGTATCTTTGGTTACACGCCAAGTTGCATTTGGATTTGCTGGATATTTTTTTCCTGTCTTGGGATCAACCATTGTGAAAAAACTATTTGGCCTTTCCGCCGCAGTTGTTTGTTTCGTTAAGTCGTGGGTACGCCAAGGACGATCGGGGAAATCATCAGTCTCATAATAGCGTCGTTCCTTGCCTTTAGTTGCTGCAATAAATTGGCAAGATTTTGCGAATACAAATATCCATTCATAATCCTGCGAAATACCAAAAGGCACATCTGATTTAGCTGTTCTTTTTCGCCAAGGCAATTGTGCAACAAAATTCCCTTCCCCAAACACTTCATCACACAACAATTTCAACTGCGCCGCTTCGTTATCGTCAATCGAGATAAAAATCACACCGTCGTCCTTTAACAGTTCGCGGGCGACATACAGGCGCGGATACATAAAGGTGAGCCATGCGCTGTGCGAGTTTGAGCCTTTGTCGGTGAAATCTAAAATCCGCGCGGCTTCGTCTTCATCAATATTGGCTAGGCGGGCAAGTTCAGCGGGTGTGAATTTGCGGTCGTCCTGATAGACAAAGCCGTCTGATCCGGTGTTTTAGGGCGGGTCGATGTAAATCATCTTCACGCTGTTTGTGTAGGCGTTTTTTAAGTGTTTCAACACTTCTAGATTGTCGCCACGAATCAGCAGGTTTTGGCTGCCTGCATTTTCGGGCTTGGCGTTGTGCGTCTTGTCTTCACTTATCAGGGTTTCGGGCGGCAGGTTGCGAAGCAGGCGAGCATATGATTTGCCCAGCCAGTTCATTTCGTAAAATTCGCGTCCGATGTCGGTCTGCGGCGCGATTTCGGCTTGTAATCTGTCGATAAGGAAATTTCCGTCTGCGTCAAAACAGGCGGGAAACAGTTTTTTGAGCTGTTCGAGTTGGGTAGAGTTGGCGGTAATGCCGTCTGAAGTGTAGATTGCCTCAGTGTTCGCCCCGGCTGTGTCGCTTAGATCAGGGCTTGGGTTGGGTTGGGTTGGGTTGGGTT
>OCLS01000909.1_pt1 | contig 5761 bp, 9 predicted proteins | sample 1496011 | NCBI WGS metagenome assembly OCLS01 (sample SAMN04168690, study PRJEB22393) | synthetic metagenome | isolation source: purchased from BEI Resources HM-276D | reverse complement strand
CGACTAAGCTGACAGCCACCTATTTCGAGGAGATGTCCAATGCCCACCGCCTGGCTCGACCTGCCCGCCCCACCCGCCCTGCCCGGCCTGTTCCTGCGCGCCGCACTGCGCCGCGGCATCCGCGGCAAGGCCCTGCCCGAGCGCGGCCTGCGCAGCCAGGTCACGGTGGACCCGAAGCACCTCGAGCGCTACCGCCAGGTCTGCGGCTTCCGCGACGACGGCCTGCTGCCGCCGACCTACCCGCACATCCTCGCCTTCCCGCTGCAGATGGCGCTGCTCACCGACAAGCGCTTCCCCTTCCCGCTGCTCGGCCTGGTCCACCTGGAGAACCGCATCGACGTGCTGCGCGCGCTCGGCGGCCTCGGCCCGTTCACCGTGAGCGTCGCGGTGGAAAACCTGCAACCGCACGACAAGGGCGCCACCTTCAGCATCGTCACCCGCCTGGAAGACCAGCTTGGCCTGCTCTGGGTCGGCGACAGCAAGGTGCTCTGCCGCGGCGTCAAGGTGCCCGGCGAAATTCCGCCGAAAGCCGAGCAGGAGCCGCTGCCGCTGGAGCCGGTCGACAACTGGAAGGCGCCCGCCGACATCGGCCGGCGCTATGCCCGTGCCGCCGGCGACTACAACCCGATCCACCTGTCGGCGCCCAGCGCCAAGCTGTTCGGCTTTCCCCGCGCCATCGCCCACGGCCTGTGGAACAAGGCTCGCAGCCTGGCCGCCCTCGGCGAGCGACTGCCAGCCTCGGGCTATCGGGTCGAGGTGCGCTTCCAGAAGCCAGTGCTGCTGCCGGCCAGCCTCACCCTCCTGGCCAGCGCGGCGGCGGCGGACGGCCAGTTCAGCCTGCGCGGCAAGGACGACCTGCCGCACATGGCCGGGCATTGGAGCCGGCTACAGGGCTGACGCCGGTCCGCCATGCCTTGAAGCTTCGGGCGCAAAGCCCGAAGCTATGCGGCTGCTTACCGCCACCGCGAAGAATCCCCCATGGACCTGCACGAACTCACCGCGCGCCTGCACGCCATCCGCGACCGCAACGACTGGCGCCAATTCCACAGCCCGAAGAACCTGGCCATGGCCGCCAGCGTCGAGATGGCCGAACTGGTGGAGATCTTCCAGTGGCTGACGGAAGACCAGTCGCGCACGCTGTCGGCCGAGCAGCTCGAACACGCTGGCCAGGAAGTTGGCGACATCGTCCTTTATCTGCTGCTGTTCTGCGGGGAAACCGGCCTCGACCTGGAACAGGTGGTGCGCGCCAAGCTGGCCGACTGCGAACGGCGCTTCCTGCCATGAGCGACCGCCATTTCGACGAACTGGCGACGCGCTTCGCCGAAAAGATCTATGGCGGCGCCAAGGGTGCGATCCGCCTCGCGGTACTCCAGGCCGACCTCGCCGAGGCCCTCCCGGAGCGACCTCTGCGGGTCCTCGACATCGGCGCCGGGCTCGGCCACATGTCGCTCTGGCTGGCCGCTCGCGGCCACCGCGTAACCCTCGCCGAGCCAGCGCAACCCATGCTCGACGGCGCCCGCCAGCGCTTCGCCGAAGCCGGGCAGGCCGCCGAATTCATCCAGGCGCCCTGGCAGGAACTGCTCGGCCAGCTCACCGAGCCCTACGACCTGGTGCTCTGCCACGCCGTGCTCGAGTGGCTGGCCGAACCCCATGCGATCCTGCCGGTGCTGCACCAACTCTGCGCACCCGGCGGCTGGCTGTCGCTGGCCTTCTACAATCGCGACGCGCTGATCTACCGCAACCTGCTCAAGGGCCACTTCCGCAAGCTGCGCAAGGAACGCTTCGCTGGCGAGGGGCAGAGCCTGACCCCGCAGCGCCCGCTCGACCCGCGCGAGCTGGAACAGGCGCTGGCAGCGCGTTGGCGCATCGAGGCGCGCAGCGGCGTGCGGGTGTTCCACGACTACATGCCGAGCGAGTTCCAGGCCAAGGCCGAACGGCTCGACCTGGTGGAAATGGAACTGGCCTACCGCCGCCACCCGGCCTTTGCCGGGCTTGGCCGCTACCTGCACTGGCTGTGCCGCCCGCAATGAAAGGCGCAGAATGCAGTCTGAGCCTGCAAGGGCCGCCGACGTAGCGCGGCCACGGAGCGTCGAGCATGCAATCGCGACTGTTGATCCTGCCGTTACTCGCCAGCCTGGCCGCCCTCGGTGCCTGCCAGGGCGACAATCCCTACCGCGCCAGCTCTCTGCCCTACCCGCCGCAGCCGGCCACCGCGGCCAATCCCGGCCTCGATCCCGGCGCCTATCCGGCGGCGCCGCGCGACTACGCCCGCTACCGTAGCTGGAGCTGGGCCGCCGCCGGGGTCAGCGGCTTTCCCCAGGGCCTGGACGACAACCAGTTGCGCGACGCCGTCAGCCAGCAGCTCGACCAGCGCGGCCTGCGCCCGGCGCGGCCGGGCAGCGCGGCCGACCTGCAGGTCAGCGCGTTCCTGCGCAACGAACTGCGCACCCGCCAGGTTACCGACTACTACGGCGGCTACTACGGCAACTACGGCGGCTGGCGCGATCCCTGGTACGGCTATGGCGCCAGCTACCCGGTGACCCGCAGCTACACCGTGCAGGTCACCGTGGTCCGCGTCGAGCTGAACGACGCCCGCAGCGGCCAGCCGGTGTGGGGCAACAGCGCCGAGTTCGACTCCGGCGACTCCGCCAGCGAACAGGCCAAGGCCCTGCGCGAAGCGGTGAAACGGGCGCTGTCGAGCTACCCGCCGGGCTGATCGGCGAGCACCCGGCGGCGGATCGCCTCCATCTTCCTGGGCGAGTTGCTCATCACCGCGTCGGCGCCCAGGGTGCGCGCGGTGCGGTAGTCCTCGGCGGTCTCGATGCCGAACATCACCACCTTCACCGGCTCGCGGCGCACGCAGTCCATCGCTTTGCGCGTCCACAACTGCGCCGCCGGCACCTTGTAGGAAGACTCGCCAAGGGTGAAGCGCTCGGTCACCGTCAGTTCGCGGCGCAGCTCGATGCCCATCCAGGTGCCGCCGGCCGGCGGTGCCTCGCAGCGCTCGCCGAAGGCCAGGCCGACCAGGCGGTTGCGCGTCGCATCGCGGCTTTCGAACTGTCGCGCGCGGTCCGCGTAGCGCTGCGTCAGGTAGTCGTTGGCGGCCTTCTCGGTGGAATAGAAACGCACCCGCGACCAGGCCTTCTGCCGCTCCAGCTCGCCGGCCACGGCATCGACCAGCGGCTCCACCGGCAGCGACTTCATGTCGAGGAACACCGGCACCTGCGGCGGGATCGCCCGCAGCGCCTGGCGCAGCGTAGGAATCCGCAGCGGCTTCTGGCGGTAGGGATAGCTGCCGTCCTCGGCCTTGAACATATAGCCGGCGTTCAAGCGCGCCAGCTCGGCCAGGCTCGACTGGCCGACCGCGCCGGCGCCCTGGGTCAGGACCGCCAGGTCAGCGGGGCGATAGAGCACCGGATGGCCATCGGCGCTCAACTGCACCGACAACCATAGCGCGTCGGCGCCGTTGTCCAGCGCCTTGCGGATCGCCAGCAGGGTGTTCTCCGGGTAGTCCGCGGTGCCGGCGCGATGGGCCACCAGCAGCGGGCCCGGGCCATCCGCCGGTACCACCGAGCGTGCCTCGACGCAGCCGGACAGCGACAGGCCCAGCAGCAGGATCGCAATACTTCGATTCATTTCATTCTCCCGTCACGCCCTATAGGGCGGGTGCTCGCCAACGTTACTTGTGGAGACGCTTCAAACCCGCGTTTCCTCTTGCCTTTCATCCGGCGCTGAGCTTGGATGTGAACTCTGACTGGAGAAAAACCATGATCCGCCGAATCCTGCTGCTCGGCCTGCTCCTCAGCCTCGCAGCCTGCGAAACCACCCAGCTCGACCGCGACTTCGACAGCTCCCGCGACTTCGCCGCCTACCGTAGCTGGAGCTGGTCGCAACCCGCCTTCGAATACCGCCCCGACGACCCACGCATCAAGAGCGACCTCACCGAGCAACGCATCCGCGAAGCCGTCGCCCAGCAGCTCGACCAGCGCGGCCTGCGTCCGGCCCAGGGCAACGCCAGGGGCGACGTCACGGTGCGCGCCTACCTGATCGTCGACGATCGCCAGGACCAGATCACCACCAACTACGGCGGCGGTTACTGGGGCGGCTACTGGGGAGGATACTGGGGCGGCCCGGCGATGGCCGAGACGCGCACCGTGAATTACAAGGTTGCCACCCTCCAGGTCGACCTGTTCGACGGCAAGGACGGCAAACTGGTCTGGCGCGGCAGCGGCGAGCAGATCATGCGCACCAGCCCGCCGAGCCCGGCCGAGCGCGAGCAGGCGATCCGCGAGACGGTGCAGAAAGTCATGTCGCAATACCCGCCGCGCTGACATGCAGCTCAGCCACCGCCCGGCGGAGACCGGTGACCTGGAGACGGTCGCCGGCTTCCCCCAGGACCGCGACGAACTCTTCTATTGCTACCCCAAGGCGATCTGGCCGTTCAGCGTCGCCCAGCTGGCCGCCGCCATCGCCGAACGCCGCGGCAGCACCGTGGCCGTGCACGACGGACAGGTGCTCGGCTTCGCCAACTTCTACCAGTGGCAGCACGGCGACTTCTGCGCCCTCGGCAACATGATGGTGGCGCCCGCCGCGCGCGGTCTGGGCGTGGCCCGCTACCTGATCGGGGTCATGGAAAACCTCGCCCGCGAACAGTACAAAGCGCGCCTGATGAAGATTTCCTGCTTCAACGCCAACGCCGCCGGGCTGCTGCTCTATACCCAGCTCGGCTACCAGCCGCGCGCCATCGCCGAACGCCACGATCCGGACGGCCGGCGCGTGGCGCTGATCCAGATGGACAAGCCCCTTGAACCCTGACACCCACGCCCAGCGCGTCCTCATCATCGTCTCCAGCGGCCCGAGCACCCCGGCCCGCTGCGCCGCGCCCTTCCACACCGCCACCCTGCTGGCCTGCATGGACGCCGAGGTGACCCTGTTCCTCAGCGGCGAAGGCGTGCAGTTGGCCCGCCGCGCCGTCGCCGACCAGTTGCGCGCGCTGGACGGCGGCGAGCCGCTGCGCCACTTCATCCGCCAGGCCCGCGAGGCCGGCGCGCGCCTGCTGATGTGCCGCCAACCCGGGGTGAACATCGACGAAAGCGAACTGATCGAGGAACTCGACGAAATCTCCAGCGGCGGCGAACTGGCACGGCTGATCCTCGAATCCGAGCGGGTGCTGACCCTATGAGCGCGAACCTGCACGGCCTGGAGTTCCCCGACGGGCTGTTCTACGCCCCGGACTACAACCTGTGGTTGCGCGAGGAAGTCGACGGCAGCCTGACCCTGGGCCTGAGCGCCTACGGCTGCGCGCTGTATGGCGAAATCTTCGCCTTCACCCCCAAGCGCGACGGCTGGCACATCGAACGCGACCGCAGCTTCGGCGTGGTCGAGTTCGCCAAGGCTGCCTCCTCGGCCCGCAGCCCGTTGGCCGGGACCCTGCTGGCGAGCAACCCGGCGGTGGTCAAGCGCCCGGCGCTGATCAACCGGGATTGCTACGGCGAGGGCTGGATGGTACGGCTGCAACCGGACGACTGGGCCTCGGCGCGGAGCGCGTTTCTCCAGGGAGACGCGGCGCGGGAGGCATTCGCCGAGCGCATGCGCCTGGATGGGTTCGATCCGCAGCATCCAGGGGTGCAGGCACTGGACTTCTGAGACTCCCGGGTTTTACCCGCACCCCGCTCGCGGAAGGCGGATAACGCCGCTGGCGTTATTCGTATATGGACTCCTCCCGGTTTGCCAGTGTTTGTCTTGATTTCAAACCTGTGTA
>OCLS01000873.1_pt1 | contig 6936 bp, 5 predicted proteins | sample 1496011 | NCBI WGS metagenome assembly OCLS01 (sample SAMN04168690, study PRJEB22393) | synthetic metagenome | isolation source: purchased from BEI Resources HM-276D | reverse complement strand
TATGGTAACATATTTAGCTGACTGATACTAATAGGTCGAGGGCTTGACCAATATAGTCAAGTTGTAAATACATTAAAGAAACTGTGTGCAATTTTGAAAGAGCAAAATCTTTCAAATAGCGTTCCGCGATAGCTCAATGGTGGAGCACTCGGCTGTTAACCGATAGGTTGGAGGTTCGAGTCCTCTTCGCGGAGCCAATATCTCGTGATGATGGCATAGAGGTAACACTCCTTCCCATTTCGAACAGGAAAGTTAAGGTCTATAGCGCCGATGGTACTGCATGGGAGACTGTGTGGCAGAGTAGGACGTTGCGAGGTAAGTATTAAAGATAGTCATAATGGCTGTCTTTTTTTTTATCAAATTTTGGGATGGTGAACATATAGATATATAAAAATAGGAATCTCACCAATAATGTGGAATATTAATGGCTATTCTGTTAAAATATAGATGAATATGCTAGAATTTGTGTTAGTGAATAATATATTTCATTATCATATGTTATCTAAAAAATTTAATTGATCAAAGTTTATTTTAAAATTATCAAGATATATAAAACCAATAAACTTATAAAGAATGAATTATATTATTTATAACTTATATGGTTGAAATTTCATTTGAGAATCTATATAGTAATTAGGTAGGAATTATCGTAGCTTTAATATGAATTTATTATGCTGACTTTATAGCGTTGTTAAGATGAACTATGATAAAAATAACTAATAATTAATTTACAAAGGAGACAGATATGCCTAATATTTTTGACGGACTTAGAAAAATTTCAGATAATGACATCATTGAACAAATTGCATTACTTGAAACAATGAATGTGACAAATATATCAAAGCCAATTATACAAAAGGCTAAGAAAAGAACTATAAGTATAATTAATTTTATAGGAAGTAAAATAGGAAAAAATCGTGTGCTTGAAGAACCGGAAGTAAAAGAAATATGGGCTTTGGTTGACGAAAAAAAAGAAGAATTGGAAAAGTGTACAAGAAATGAGTTAAATGAAAGGTTGTTCAACATTCTTTCCGAAAAGGCTAATGATGATTTAGAGAGTGCAACAGAGGACGAAGTATCAATAGAGGTAATAGAGGAAGCAGCTAAACTATATAAAGTGCATAAAAACTTAACGCCAAACCATAAGGCTGATATTATTTATTCAAAATATAATGAAAAGCTTAGTGGTAAGGCTAAAGAATATATAAATGGACAAGCATTTGTAGATCTACAAGAAACTACAAAAGATATAGAAGAAATTATAAGTAGTATGGATGAAGAACAAAAAAGAGAATTTACTCAATCAGTAGATGTTGCAAAATTGACATTTCTTAATGTGTGGAAAAAATTAGATAGGCAACATTTTATAAGACTTATATGGTTATGCGTTAAGGCTTATGGAGGTAGATTTACTGTGAAAGAAGAAGAACTTCCGAGTTTTGTAACAAGTGAAGAGGAAGTGGAAGCATTTAAAAGAGAAGAAGAATTAAAGAAGTCGCAGGAAGAATTGTTAAAGTTGAAAAAACAAATAGAATTATGTAAGGATAAAATAAATTCTATTGAGAATAGTTTAGAGAAAGAAAAACGTCTATTGAAGAACGCAATTAGAAGTAGAGATAAAGCGGAAGAAGATATAATAGATTTGGGGAAAATACATATTAAATTAACATCAGTCAAGAAATCATATGAAGATGAATTAAAAGAGATTAAGGTTAAAATGGAAAACGCACCATTAGAGGAACTAGACTCACTTATGGAAGAATTTAAAGTAGTTAAGTTTGAAGAAATTGATGTGAATAATAAGATTTCAGATATTAATATAAAGGCCACATATAAGAAGGAATTGATAGATGATAATGTTAAAGCAATATCTATTAAAGAGGAAAGTATAAAAAACATTGGAATGGAATTTCAACATTTAAAAGAGGAAGCACATAACTTGGTAGATGCTTATAACAAAATGAAAAGTGATGTGAGAAATAAAGAAGAAGAAAAGAAGAGTGAAATATTTAAGAAATGGAGCCATTTTTTTAATAAGTTTACTTTTAATTTTGATAACTTGGGTAATGTAGTAAGTTTTACCCGAAGCGAATTACTTAAAATCGAACAATGTTTACATGAATTACATTTTACAAATGATCCAATGGCTTTAAGCATGGGAGTAATAGAAAGTAAAGGCAATAAGAAAAAAAAGGAAGAATATGAATACATAGATGTAAGCTTCTTAGATGGCTTTAAAATAGAGATTCAGTTTAGGATATTGGAAAATGGAGAAAAGACAGTACATATAGATGAAATCACTCCGGAATTTTAAATTATCTCATAAGTTATTTTTTTACAAGTATTTGGATAAAATTATAATTATGGAATATTTGCTTAGAATATAAGGTAAGGAGATAATAAAATGAATAGTTCTGAATTAACATCAGAAGATGTTAATGAAATTCTTAAAGATCAGAAAGAGTTTTTTAGCACTCAGGCTACTAAGAAAATAGAATTTCGAATTAATCAATTAAAAAAACTTAAAGAAAGTATAAAAGATTATGAAAGTAAAATTACTGAAGCTTTAAGTCTTGATTTGGGAAAACATGAATTTGAATCATATGTAACAGAAATAGGATTTGTATATTTGAGTATAGAAAATACAATTAATAATTTAAGGAAATGGGCAAAGCCTAAAAAAACAGAAACACCGATATTTTTAAAGCCTGGAAAAAGTTATATAGTTAGCGAACCTTATGGAAGCGTGTTAATAATCGGTCCTTACAATTACCCGTTTCAACTCGTTATTGAGCCGTTAATAGGTGCAATAAGTGCAGGGAATTGCATAGTAATAAAGCCTTCTGAAATTTCATTGAATGTTTCAAATATAATAAGTGAAATGATTTCAAAAATATTTGATAAAAAATATATAAGCTGTGTAGAAGGAAGTATTAAGACAAATATTTCATTAATAAATGCTCCATTTGATTATATATTCTTTACTGGAAGCGTAAGTGTTGGAAAGATAGTAATGAAAGCGGCAGCGCAAAATTTGATTCCAGTTACTCTAGAGCTAGGCGGTAAAAGTCCAGTAATAGTAGATGAAACTGCTAATATCAAAATTTCTGCTCAAAGGATTATTTGGGGAAAGACTTTAAATGCAGGGCAGACATGTGTAGCTCCAGATTATCTTATGGTTAGTAAAAATATTAAAGATGAGCTTATTAAAGAAATGAAAAATGCCATAAAAGAATTTTTTGGAGATAACGTTAAATCTAGTAAATATTATGGCAGGATAATAAATGATAAACATTTTAACAGAATAAAAAATTTAATTGATAAAGATAAAAGGGGAATTCTTTATGGAGGAAGTTATGATGAATATGAAAGGTTTATAGAGCCAACAATTATAGATGTATCAGCATTTGAATCGGAAAGCATGAAGGAAGAAATATTTGGGCCTGTACTCCCTATTATTGAGTTTGTTAATTTTGATGAGGTTGTAATGAAAATCAAAAAAATGCCTAAACCTCTAGCTCTTTATATATTCACTAATAATAAGAAAATACGAGAAAGAGTCATCGAAGAAATACCTTCAGGAGGCATTTGTATAAATGATACTTTAAATCATTTAGCAAATAGTAATTTGCCATTTGGAGGTGTTGGAAATTCTGGTATAGGATCTTATCATGGAGAAGAGAGCTTTAAAACATTTTCTCATAGAAAAAGTGTCCTGAATAGAGGAACAAAAATAAATATTAGAATACTTTTTCCACCATATAGCGCAAAGAGTATGACTTTAATTAAAAAATTTCTTAATTAAAATAATAAATTTCTATTAGGAAACTAAGTTTTAATGTTATTAAAAAGCAAAATGCTGATATATCGTAGGTTATAATAATAATAATTTTATTATATATAGGCTACGATATATTAAAGGTTAGTATAATTTCCATAGAAGAATAAATTTATTACTGGTCTAATGAAATGATAAGTAGCTTGAATTTTTACTTATAAATGATGTAGTGAAAAATTAGAGCCATAACTTCGAATATAAATCCTATTGAGCATACTCCAATCCAACCGAAATATTGCCAGCTTAAAGGTGCTAGAAATGAGCCTAATGATCCACCAAGAAAATATGAAACCATAAATACAGTATTAATTCGGCTACGTGCTTCATCACCAAGCTCATGTATCCTTGCTTGATTGGAAACTTGACCAGCTTGGGTTCCTAAATCTAGTAGTATAACACCAATAATTAAACCATAAAGTTTATATCCTAAAATGAAAAAACATATATAAGATAAAGTAGAAAAAATAATGCTTATTCCCACTGTAAATTTAGGGGTTTTTTTATCAGCAATTCTTCCAACAAAAGGTGCGGCAGCAGCTCCAGCAACCCCTATTAAACCAAGCAATCCAGCTTCACGTGTTCCAAGATTATAAACGTGAGAACCTAATAAAAAAATAACAGAAGTCCAAAATGCACTGAAAGCTCCAAACATCAATGCTCCATTTATAGATGCTTCTCTTAAAGTTTTCTCTTGTTTAATTAGAGGAAATATGGAGAGTATTAGCTTAGCGTATGATATACTGGAGTTTGGTATGCTTGTTGGAAAAAAGTTTTTTATTATTATTGCAAAAAGTGCCATTAAGAATGCAGCACAGAAATATACTGATCTCCAACCAAAAGCTTGGCCGACAATCCCACTAAATGTTCTTGATAGTAATATGCCTATTAGAAGTCCACTCATAACATTACCTATTATTTTTCCACGTTCTGAAGGTTCTGCCAAATGCGCAGCAAATGGAACTATTAGTTGAGGAATTATTGTTGTAAATCCAACTAACAGAGAAGCAATTAATAAAATTACGTAATTAGGAGAAATAGCAACTAATAGCAAAGAAATACCAACAACTATAAGCATTTTTATAATTAGATTACGACGTTCTTTTATATCTCCAAGTGGAACAAATAGAAATAATCCTAGAGCATAACCTATTTGGGTTAGAGTTACAATAAATCCTGCTTGAGATTCTGAAATATTAAAGTTTGTAGAAATTTGTGTTAGTAATGGCTGAATAAAATATAGGTTTGCAACTGTAGCCCCGCAAGTAATAGCCATAATTAATATTATAAATCTGTTTAATTTAAAATTTGATTTATGAGTCATTTTAATCCTCCACAATACTGTATTGATTTATGTATAGATGCTATACATATAATATAAAATAAAATACCTTGAAAAGGTATCTTATATTTTGTCTTTAAATTGCTTTAGAAAATTATACAAAAATTCTTTATTTTCTCTGCTAGCACTTCTCAATAACTCTTTTATAACAAGATTGTATTGGTTGTGATAGCTTTTATGATTTTTATGTGCCACCTCACCTTTTTCTGTAAGCTTCAATATTAGTTTTGAATTACTATCAGAACTCGCCTCCTTAAATAGATAGCCCTTATTTTCTAATCTCTTTATAGTTTGTGAGACAGCACCTCGCGTAATCTCAAGTTTTCTTGCAATAGCTGAAATATGTAAGCCCTCATTTTCTTTTATATATTGCAGCATGTGTATTTCGGAATGATATAGATTTGAATCTGTTCCAAAATTTTTAGCTTTCAAATCTTTTTCAAAGAAACTACATATTACTTCCAGAAATATTTCACTAATTTCTTTATTGTCTAATAATTTATCCATAATAAATATTGTATAGATGCTACACAATATTGTCAAACGTTATAATGTAATAGATAATGCTTTAGTGCAGATTATAATGAATATAAAAATATACTAGTTAACGTATATTAATTATAGTTAAAAAGTATAATGATAATAATTTTATAAATTTGCTTTAGTATATATACAATTTAAAATAAATTCAAATATAATAGGAGAAATTAATTATGAATTATACTATTTATGATTTGATAGAGAGACTTATTGATATTGAGAAGAATGCAGTAGAGGTATATAAAAAAATTGAAGAAAATGCAAAAGAAAAGAATTCTAAAAATATTGAGATTATTACAAGAGTGATTAGAAAGGAAGAAATTAAACATATCAAATATTATGAGCGATTAAAAGAGAAATTTAACTATGAACTCAATGATACTATTGATTTTTACTTATATGACAAAGTTGTAAAGCTTTTATATGAATTTAAGAGTCAAATTAGAATTCCTTATGTAGACAATGTTCAGGATTTAATAAAATATTCATTAGAATTTGAGAAAAATAGCATAAGCTTACTTTTAGATATCCAGGGAAGATTACTTGGAAACTTAAATGATGTAAACAATAATGTATATAAGATTATATCAAATATTATAGAAGAGGAAAGGCGACATGAGAAAATGTTTAGTGATTTGGTTTTGAAATAATATTTAAGATATAACTTCTAAGAAACATTAATATATGCAGTGAAGTAGAGTAAGTCTATTAGTAAACTATTTCTAGTGTGTCAGTATAGATAAAATTTAGAATAATAACGTATAATAGAGAAAAGTATGAATAATCTTATAAAATTAGGGAATAATTTAAAATGTAAGTAATTTAGAAATGTTAAGATAAAACACGTCGCTAAGACATATAAACAAAAACAACTTAAGTTTACAAGATACTTGAAATGTAAAATTATAAGTTTTATGAAAAATGTTGACAATATTAAATAGCGATGGTATGATTTAATTCGTTGCTAAAGATTATAAAATTCGATAACCTAAAGCTAATAAAGCATATAAGAAAAAATGTTTAAAAAGTTTTAAAAAGGGTTGTTGACAAAGTCTGAAAGTGATGATATACTGATTAAGCTGTCAGAAACGACAGAAACTTGTAAGTCTTATAATAACAGGATTTAGAAGGAAAAATTGGTCTTTGAAAATTGAACAGAATAACATAAATACATTTAAGTAAACCAGCAATTTTTATTTGAGTAAGCTAAGATTAAACT
>OCLS01000770.1_pt1 | contig 11582 bp, 20 predicted proteins | sample 1496011 | NCBI WGS metagenome assembly OCLS01 (sample SAMN04168690, study PRJEB22393) | synthetic metagenome | isolation source: purchased from BEI Resources HM-276D | reverse complement strand
CGTACTATCTGTACTGTCTGCGGCTTCGTCGCCTTGTCCTGATTTTTGTTAATCCACTATAAAACATCAGATTTCCGTGTTTCGCGTTTCCGGCAATTCAAGATTGGCAAAACACGTCAGCCTGCTTCGCAAGGCAGGTTTTTAAAACTTTATCAGGCGTTCGGGCATATCGGTTCGACCGGTCCGCATTTCCGGCAATCAACACTGCCGACGGTTGCCGCATTTCTTTTTGATATACAATCACACTTTCAAAAAACATACGCAGGCAACAAAATCATCCTCCCCCGATTGGCAAACATTCCGGCAAATTAAAACCCCGCCCGAAACAGCCATCGGACAAATAACAGGAAAAAATATGAATACCGACTTCCAAAACATCCTCAAACAACTGGGCAAACAAGCCCAAAAAGAAGCGGCAGAAAAACAGGCAGCCGAAAAAAACAAGCAAAAACAAGAACAGGATTTCGATTTTTCACAAGCAGTCGGACAACTCTCCCCATTAAAAAACCGGCAGCAATATTATGCGCCGCCCGACAAAACCCCCATCAAAGTCCGTCCCAAAGACAACCGCGCCGACGAAGAAAACTACTTCTACATCGGCAGCACATACAACGACCCGCCCGCCAGCTTCAGCAAAAACGGACAGGGAAAAAACGACATCCAACGCCTGAAAAACGGATACTATCCCGTCGTTACCGATGTCGACCTGCACGGCTACACACAGGAAGAAGCCCAAAAAGTCCTCAACGAATTCATCGCATTCACCCAAAAACGCGGCGTATGCGGCGAAATCATCCACGGCAGCGGATTAGGTTCCAAAGGCTACAAACCCGTTCTGAAAAATATGACCCGAAACTGGCTGATGCAACACCCCGACGTACTCGCCTACGCCGAACCCCGGGAAGGCAACGACGGCTGCGTCCGCATCCTGCTCAAACGCAAATTAAGGCAGCAAGACTGACAAATTTCTCCGACAGACTTGGCAGCACCGCACAATATCCGTATAATTTGCAAACCATTTCTGGGGGCGACCTTGGTTTCGACGAGGGTTGCGAAGCAGATGCGGGCATACCGGGGTCTCAGATTCCCGTAAAACACTGAATTCAAATAGTCGCAAACGACGAAACTTACGCTTTAGCCGCTTAAGGCTAGCCGTTGCAGCAGTCGGTCAATGGGCTGTGTGGCGAAAGCCACCGCAACGTCATCTTACATTGACTGGTTTCCTACCGGGTTACTTGGCAGGAAATAAGACTTAAGGTAACTGGTTTCCAAAAGGCCTGTTGGTCGGCATGATGGAAATAAGATTTTCAAATAGACACAACTAAGTATGTAGAACGCTTTGTAGAGGACTTTCGGACGGGGGTTCGATTCCCCCCGCCTCCACCATACCCTATTTTCAGCAGCATCCTGCAACACAAAAAAGCCTTGAACTTCAACAGTTTCAAGGCTTTTTTGTGTTGCAGGATGCTGGCGTATGCTTGAGTTTTCGCCATTTATGGGGTAACTTTTGGGGTAACTTTTCACGAATTACCCCAAAAAACGCCTTAAAAATGCAAAAGTCATCACGCATTTTTTTAAAAAGGTTACCCAAAACTTAAATGTAATCCTTTATTTATAAGCTTGCAGCTTTCCAAACAAGTTACCCCCAAAACGGATAAAAAAATGCCGAAGCCGAACTGACCCCAAAAAGTCGGACAGTTTAATCAAGCGGCTTTCAGGGACTGAGTTCTGTACTGAACAGGGCTCAGTCCTTTTAATTTCAACTTGATTCTATCGTTGTTGTAGTAACGGATATATTCGTGCAGTACAGCTTCCAATTCGGTAACGGAATCATATTTGCACGTATGGAAACATTCCGATTTCAACGTTCCGAAGAAACTTTCCATTGCCGCATTGTCCAAGCAGTTTCCCTTGCGGGACATACTCTGAACCAGACCGTTGCCTTTCAACTGCTTTTGATAAAAAACATCTGATATTGCCAACCTTGATCCGAATGCAGTATCGGCTTTTCAGACGATCCCGGTTTCTCCGGCGCACCTTTCAGTATCTCGCCGGCCAAATCGAAAGTCGGGCGGATTTGAATACGGTAACTGACGATTTCCCCGTTAAACAAATCCATAATCGGAGAAAGGTATATCTTTTCTCCGCCTACATTGAACTCGGTAACGTCCGTTACCCATTTCTCATTCGGCTTTTCTGCATGGAAACAGCGTCGCAGGATATTCGGCGCAATTTTGCCGACTTCTCCTTTGAACGAGCGGTATTTGCGCCGCCGTATCACTGCCTTCAGCCCCGTCTTCGCCATCAGACGGCTGACTTTCTTGTGATTGACCGGTGTTCCTGCGTGACGGATGGCTGCCGCAATCCTCCGGTAGCCGTATCTTCCCTTATGTCGTCGATAAATATCATGGATATGCCGTTTCAAATCGGCATATTTGTCTTCTGCCGATTGGACAACCAATTGGTAATAGAAGGTGCCGCGTGGCAGTCCGACAATCACCAACAGCAGTTCAACGGATGGCATTGCCTTAACCCTGCGACGAGTTGCGTTCTTTCTACCGCACTTCTTTCCCATAGATTAAGGCATCGAGCTTTTTTAGGGCAGCCATTTCCGCTTTAAGGCAAGCCAATTCCGCAAGCAGTTCTTCCTTGGTTTTCAGATAGCCGGCTTTTTTCGTTTGCGGCGGATACTGTTTTTTCACGGGCTTTCTTCCTTGTTTTTGGGAAAAGTCGTACCACCGCTGCCTTTCGTCCTGCGCTTTTTTAAGCTGCAAGGCATATTGTTCCGCCGCAACCATAGAAGAATGCCGATAGGTGGCAATCAGGGCGGTTTGTTTCGCTTCGGCCTTGTCGGCGGCGTATCGGTAACCGCACGTCCACACAAGCAAAAGCACAAATGCCCAAAGCAGCCGTTTTTTGGCTCGGACAAATTCAATCATTGCCGCCCCCCTTCCTGATTTGCGGATTTTTTGATTTCTGCCAACTGCGGAATCGCCGCGATGCCGCGTTTGATTAATGCATACCCGCCGACCAATGCGCCATAAGCCCACTAGAGCCATTCGGGCGCGTCCGCCGCCTGCACGAACTTCCAAGTCATGGCGGCTGCGGCGACGTTTGCCCATAGTTTGGTATGGCTGATTTTTCCTGTGGCCGGATTAGAGACCAAGCCGCCCAGCCATCGGAAAAAGGCGGTTATTTGTGACGCTTTTTTTTGGCTGCGCGTTTCGCGGCGGCTACCCCGCTCTTGCGGTGGGCTTGCGTCCAACATCCCTGAGTCGGCATGGCGTAGCGAATGCCTAGGTCGCTGTGGCTGAAATCGGGCTGCATGGCTGCGGTCATTAGGGCGATGAGTGACTTTTTTGACATGGTTTATCTCCCTTTAATCAGTGTTATCTGCAGACGCGTGAATCAGGTTTTGCGCCACACGGCGTACCCAGCCCTTGCCGAAAGAGGTGAACGTACCGAGCTTGGTATAAAAGACCAGACGCTCGGCGTTGAACCGCAATAAAAGGTCGTTTTCGGGAAGGGAATTGATGGCTTTGAGGCTGACTGCTCCGATAACGCCGTCGTCCGGTACGCCTGCGGCGCGTTGCAGCATACGGGCGGCATTGCCGTAACCGTGGTTGACGCAGGCATCAAAAAATTGGAACGCGACCGCTTCCGGCATTTGGTCGGCGCGGTAACGCTCCCAAAACGCTTTACGGTAAATGCTGATTGCCTGTTCACGCGTCATGGCACGCATGGAGCCGTTGTAGCCGTTTGCCTGTGCGGTGCGCTTAGTGATGCCCCAATTGGTTTCGCCGCCGGGGTCTTTGGGATGGTTGGCGTAACCACCCTCGTGAGAGAGGACGCGGTTGATGAATTGGTTGAACTTGTCTGACATGGAAAAATCCCTGTATTGAATTAAAAATCAATACAGGGATTGTAGGAAAGGCCGTCTGACTAAGCCTTTAATACGGGTTAAAACTTAATCAGTAGAGAGAGATGTGAGGATGATTTTTTTAGGCTTACGAGAGCCATTTTGCTTTAAGTCAAACTCAACTGTTACATTTGCACGGATAGTAGCATTGTTAGCCAGCCTATTCAAATCAATATCTTCAGGCAGTTCTAATCGAACACGTGATGGAACAATTTGGTCTATGACTGCATACCACCCTGAATTTTTATCACGGTCAGTAGCACGAATTTGCACATCAATATCGGTGTAATCTTCAGTCAATGGCGTATCACGTAAGTCCACATCTTTAGGCAAAGTTGCTACAGTTTGTTGTGCAACAGGTTCAATCCGAACATCATCTGTCCCAAGGGTAATACTGCCATTATTTTTACTTGCTGGAGCATATACTTTTGCCACATTTTCTGCAGTTTTTTGCTTGCTGCTTCCTGTTACTTCTTTTACCACTGAAACCAAATGTTCACCATCCAGTGCGACAGAACTATCAGCATTAATGACGGTAACGATGTTGTTGGTTATTGCCTGCTTCTCTTGTGGCGGGTTTTTAAACAAGAGATAACCAGCACCTACCCCTAAAAGTGTAGTCATTGCAAACATAATGATTTTGGACATATTAATACTTCCGTCCTGATTTTCTGTTCCTAGAAATTTTCGTATTTTAAGACAAAATTCATTATAAGCATCTTCATCTTTGAAGAATAAATTGAAAATCAGTTTTTCAAGGAAAGATCCTCTTTCAATTTCAGATACAGCTACTTTGATTTTTTGGATTTTGACATCAAACAGCTGATTCAAAATTGCTGGAAGATAACTACTTGTCAGTGTTTCATAAGCTTTTAGAGAACTAATCAAGTCAGCGACTAAAATAGGCTCATCAAAGGTATAACGAAACTCGTGTGATACAGCAAAAACGGAGTATTCCTTTCCATCTACAATAGAAATACTTTTCTCAATCATCATTTCCCTTTCTATTTTTTCTACTTAATAGATTTACTCAGCTTTTGCCGTCAAAACCACGCTCGGTAAATTGGTAACAGTGACTTTATAAGCAATCCCACCACGCGCCCATTCTCGGGTTGGCTCTTTTTGCGCATTATGGCTGTCAATCGCCATTTCGATTTGGTCGCCGGTATCACGCAGCATTGTGCGGTCTTCCGGAGCGGTTGCCGCAATCAAGGCTGCGGCAGCTTTGGACAGTTTTTCCGCTTTTTGAGGCATTGCATCTGTATTCCAGACTACTCGGACAGCAGTAATTTTGTCGGCTTTATCGGTATCAACGGTTAAGATTGTGAGGCCGTCTGAAAAGTCATGCAGCAGATTCTTTCCTTCCGCATTGTCGATAGGGACAACATGTTCAGGAAGGGTCAGACCGGTTTTTTGGTCATTCAGCCCTTTATTGGCTGCTGATTGATAGTCGGTATAGCTTACCGGCATGGTTTTTAATTCGGATTGTGCCTGCTCTTGGGGTTGTGCAGATGCCGGTTGTTCTTCAGATTGGCTGCCACACGCAGATAAAGCACAGGTAGCGGCAATTAATAAAGCGAGTATTTTCATTCTATTTCCCTTTTTGATTGTGTCTAGTTCAAGTCTTTTGATACCTGCACTACCTGCCCGATGATTTGAATATCGGGGTGTTCCGCCAGTGCCAAGGGCATGGGTGGATAGGTTGAATTGTCAGAAATCAAGAGTAGGCTGCCGTCGATTTGGCGTTGGATACGTTTGACCCATAACACATCGCTGCTGCAATTCCTATATAGATAGTAATTATTCATACTGTCTAAAATTCTCAATATCAAAACTTGGACACCAATCTATATTTTGTTTTACTGCCAATGCGGCAATTTGTTCATTCCAATTTCCTAAGTAGGTTTCTTTTTCAATCCTATGGTGACGGAAATTAATACAAGGCATCACAAATTTCTTTGCAGAGGATGTTTCTTTTTTCTTTCCAGTTAGATCAAGACTGATTTCAAACGTTGGTCTTGATCCATGCCATAGAAAAATGTCGTCTGAAACAAAGCAACAGTGGCTTTTAGGGTTGGGACAGGACTGTGATTTTTGATAGCAGTCTAAAACCCCTAACAAATCATAAATACTGCCACTATGGATTCGGCCATTGATGTAAATCTGTTTGCCATTCCAATTTTCAATATAATTCAAAAATACCCCGGCCATCCCAGCCTGTTCTGCTGTTTTATCGAAAGCGCAGCAATAGATGGTTTCTTTTCCAATCTCAAGATTCTCAAATAATTTGGCACTTCTTGCCCAAAGTAATGCTGCCTGAAAATTTTTACTGCTGGATTTGACGAATGTTACAACCAATAGATATTGCTTTGACAAGGCAAATGGATTGACATGTTCTTTTTGGCACAATTCGAATTGATCCATTTTATCCATTACTCACTTTACCAAGCGCAGTTTGGGCTTTTTTCTCTGCCCTGCGCGCAACCATCAGAATCATTTCACGGTCGGCAGCTGCCGCCTCGCGGAACAAGACCAGCAGTTCTTGTTCTTCGGCGTTCAGGGTTTCAGACGGCATGACCGCTGTTTCGCCGCGTCTGCCGTGCATGACGTATTGAACGTCTATACCCACCTTTTCAAATTGGAAGAAAAGTTCCGCTTTTGGCTGGCTGATGCCACGTTCATAATCCCCCCACATTCTTCCTGAAACCCCACATTTTTCAGCGATTTCAGCTTGAGTCATTTTTAATTTTTTTCTTTCTTCTTTCAATCGGTTGCCAAAAAAGGAAGAGTTATTCATAAATATTCCTTGCAAAATAGGAAGAATTCTTCCTATAATTTCCACATCGAAACACAAACACCCTAAATCATCACGAGAAAGGACGAAAAAATGAACACTTTGAAGGCTCATGCGCGACAGCTCATGATGGATCACATACACCCAGCTACGAGAAAAAGCTTGTTTACTTTAAAACAAGCCAAGACCCTGCTGCTGCACAACAGACCGGATGTTTATCGTGCAAAGAGACCTAAAAACAAACACATTATATCACACGAAAGGCATAAATAATATGGAAAAACCTTTGAATTTCAAGCCTATTTCCTATCCGCAAACGCGCGAGAGCGCGGCCGGGTGGTTTAAGCGCAACGGGGTGTGCAAGGCGCATTGGGCGAAATATTTCAATCTGGAGCGCACCACGGTGGAGCACCTCTTGCGCGGCAAGCTGAAAGGCAATTTTGGCAAAAGCCACGAAGCGGCGGTTTTGCTGGGGATGAAGGAGAAAAGCGATGATTAATCATGAGTGTATTAACCAACCGTACGGACGGATACTGAAATTTTCCCGCGTACAGGCCAAAGAAATGCTTACGGCAGACGAATTGAAAGAAAATTTTGCCAAAAACGGCCAGACGCTGGCGCAGTGGGCAAGAGAGAACGGCTTTAAGCCGCGCGATGTGTATCTGGTGATCGGCGGACAGCGCAAAGGCAATTACGGCAAGGGGCACGAAATTGCCAAGAAGCTGGGACTGAAATAAGGAGGATGCGGATGGCAGAAAGTAAAAGGGTACAACGGCTATTGAGGGTCTTTATCGCGCTTGACGAGCATCCGATTATCGGTCTGAGCAATAAGGATTTATCGGTCGGACTGGGGCTGACGCCATCGCAAGTCAGCAGGGATATTGATGATTTGGTTGCCTCGGGATTGGTCATCAAACTTGAAAACGGCAACTACGCCTACGGCATCAAAACCCTGCAAATCGCAGAGCGGTTCAGGCAGCAGCATGAACGGCTGCAAAGCAAGATTGCCGAAATCGGCAAGCGGGTCGATGTGGATTAACGGATTTTGAAAGTTTCCGACGTCGGAAACTTTGGAGATAAAAAATGAATACAGAAATTGAAATTATCGCAACCGACAAAGTAAGCAATCAGGCAGCGATGCGCAGTGTGCTGGTGATGGAGCAGTGGGGTAACGGCGAGACTTATAGCGAAGAGCGTTGGGTTGAACGCGGTCGTCAAGCAGTACGGCAGACGATGGAAGGCATGTTCGAACTGGGACGTGCGCTGATTATTTTAAAAGAGCATACGGAACACGGACGGTTTATGGAAATTGTGAAAAGCCAATTTGGGCTGGGTATCGCAGAAACATCACGTCTGATGTCAGCCACTCGCCGCTTTGCGACCCCGCAAATGCAGAAAGCCGCGCCGAAGCTGATGGATTTGGGCAAGTCGAAGCTGCTTGAGCTGCTGGTCGAAGAAGACGTTACGCTGGTGGGTTTGGCCGAAGGGGAAGAAGTCAACGGCATGACCTTTGACGATGTGGACCGAATGACGGTGCGCGAGCTGCGCGTCGCCCTGCGCGAAAGCCGCGAAAACCTCGCCGCCAAAGACGAAGTGATGAAAACCAAAACAGCCAAAATTGATGAGCTGGCCGAGAAGCTGGCTAAGAAGCAAACCGTTGTCAGAGAGCCGAAGGCGGAAGACGTAGGCAGCGAGTTGGCGATGCAGTTAACAAGCCTTGAGGTCGGTATCCGCAGTCAAGTGAGCCGTCTGAAAGATTTGTTCGACCAACTTAATGCGCACAGTGAGGCACACGGGATCAGCCATCAGGCAAAGATGGTCGGCACGCTCAATCAAATTATTTTGGACTGCGAGCAACTGCGCGAAAGCTATGCCCTGCCGACTGAAGCACCGACAGACAATGTGCCGGAATGGTTGGGCGGTGAAACGGGAGAAGGCGATGAATCCGGCAATGATTGAGCGTCTTAAGGCAGTCGAGAATCAGGCGGAAGCAATGGAACGCGGCGCACGCTCTGCATATCTTAAGCAGCAGGCGCAGGAATTGGGCATCAGCCTTGCCACGCTATACCGCAAGCTGGAGGCGGTCAGCGTCAAGCCGACGCGCAAACGGCGCAGCGATGCGGGCAAGACGGAGCTTAAACCGGAAGAAGCCAAATTGATTTCGGCGGTTTTGGTGGAGGCGATGAGGCGCAACGGCAAGCGGTTGATGTCGGTGCGGCAGGCGGTGGAAATGCTGCGCGCCAACGGAAAAATCGAGGCGGCGCGGATTGATGGGGAAACCGGGGAAGTCATCCCGTCCGTCCGCACTGCTTTCCGCCCGCTGGCAAGACATCGACCTCACCGCCCGGTTATGGCACATCCCCGCCGCCGACATGAAGACCAAACACCCCTTTACCGTCCTACTGTCGGACTGGGCGGTAGAAATACTCCGAGAGCTGCACACACAGACCGGCGACAACATCCACCTTTTCCCCGGCATCCGCCCACGGCGCAAACCCGCCCCCCATCCCGACCACATCAGCATCAAATTCGCCCACAACGCCATCCGACGACTGGGCTATGACGGCAGCACCCCCGGCAAATCCAAACACACAATGCACGGATTCCGCCACCTCTTCACCAACATCAGCCTGACCGCCGGAAAAGACACCCTCACAACAGACCTCGCCCTCGGCCACATCAGCCGCGCCGCCCTCCAACGCGCCGGCTTCTCAAGCCTGCACCACTACCTGACCGCCGACAGCTACCGCCTCCAAGAGCGGCGCGAACTCGCCGAATGGTACAGCCGCCGCCACCGCCAAGCATACGAAGCCGCCGCCCAAAACACTTGCAATAAAACCTAAAAGGTATCAATATATACACATGGCAGACATCCTACCATCCGACAAGCGGCGGCAACCGCCAAAAACGAAAGGAAGTACGATGAACATAATCGAACAAGAAATGAAACACTCCAGTCTGAGAAAAATAGATGCCGAAATCGCCAAAATCATTGCCGACGCGCACAAAATCAACGCCGAATCCGTAAAAATAGCCCAAGAGTCCCGCTGGTATCCCATGATAGCGGCCACCGGGCTGGTTACCGCCATCGCCGCCGTGTTGGCACTGATATTCAAATTTGCCTGACCACAAGCCCCGCGAGGGGCTTTATCCCACGAACAAAATGAACAGAGCCGCACTATTCAACCGCTACCCCGAATGGATTATCGGGCAAGACGGCGCAAGCCGTTTCATTACCCATTGCCGCTATCCCCGCCTGATTGCCAAAATCCACAGGCAGACAGACGGCGAATGCCCGGGCAGGCATTACCGCCATTCCGAAAACGGCATCACCCTTTACGATTTTATTTTTTTCGACGGCAAACCGGCAGACGAAGCCCGATTTGCCGCCATCCTTACCGAAACCTGCCGCCGGGCAGTCAAAAAAATATGCGAAACAAAATAAACCGCAACGACATGGAACTCGGCTACACGCCTTACAACCTCCGCACCCTTCGCAACCGCTGCAAACTGACACAGGCCGAGTTGGCGCAAATCGTCGGGGTGAAGCACTACATACAGGTAGGCCGCTGGGAAGCCGAACCCGATACCGAAACCCGTCGGGCCGATATGCCGCTGGAAAAATGGCGGCAGTTCCTCGATTGGATAGAAAAAACAAACGCCGTCTGAAAAGTTCAGACGGCATTTTTTACCCCCAAAAACCTAAAAACCACAACCAAGCCCCACGCCGCTTGCCCCCGACCTGCCGCCGCCCCAAAATAAACTCACTCTGAGACCTTTGCAAAATTCCTTTCCCTCCCGACAGCCGAAACCCAAACACAGGTTTTCAGCTGTTTTCTCCCCAAATACCTCCTAATTTTACCCAAATACCCCCTTAATCCTCCCCGGATACCCGATAATCAGGCATCCGGGCTGCCTTTTAGGCGGCAGCGGGCGCAAATCAGTCCGAAATAGGCTGCCCGAGCGTAGCGGAATTTACGGTGCAGCGTACCGAAGCTTTGTTCAACCACATAACGGGTCTTCGACAAATACCGGTTGCGTTTGGTTTGCGTTTCCGTCAGCGGACGGTTGCGGCAGGCTTTGCGCATAATGCCGTCCAACAACTGATGTTCTTCCAGATGTTGCCGGTTTTCCGCACTGTCATAGCCTTTGTCGGCATAGACGGTCGTACCTTCGGGTAACCCTTCCAACAACGGCGACAGGTGTTTGCACTCATGGGCATTGGCGGGGGTAATGTGCAGTTTCTCGATATAGCCTTCCGCATCGGTACGGGTATGTTGTTTGTAACCGAGTTTGTAGAGGCCGTTTTTCTTGATCCAACGGGCATCGCTGTCCTTACTCGGTGTGGTTTGGCCGCTGACTTGTCCTTCTTCATCGACTTCTATGGCCTGACGCTGTTTGCCGTCGGCGGTCTGAATAATGGTGGCGTCAATGACGGCGGCGGATGCTTTCTCTACTTTTAAACCTTTTTCGGTCAGTTGGCGGTTGATCAGTTTGAGCAATTCGGACAGGGTGTCGTCTTGCGCCAGCCAGTTGCGGTAGCGGCATAAAGTATAGTGGATTAACAAAAATCAGGACAAAGCGACGAAGCCGCAGACAGTACAAATAGTACGGCAAGGCGAGGCAACGCCGTACTGGTTTTTGTTAATCCACTATACTGCTCAGTTCGTCGAAACGGCAAAACAGGTTGAAATCGATGCGGGTGATGAGGCTGTGTTCGAGTTCGGGATCGGAGAGGCTGTGCCATTGTCCGAGCAGGACGGCTTTGAACATGGACAACAGGGGACAGGCGGGACGACCGCGGTGGTCTCGGAGGTAACGGGTTTTTTGACGGTTCAGGTACTGCTCGATCGGCTGCCAATCAATCAC
>OCLS01000763.1_pt1 | contig 11964 bp, 10 predicted proteins | sample 1496011 | NCBI WGS metagenome assembly OCLS01 (sample SAMN04168690, study PRJEB22393) | synthetic metagenome | isolation source: purchased from BEI Resources HM-276D | reverse complement strand
ACCGAAATCATAAATATTTTGATTCCGAAAAGCTATGAAAATATCGCTGAAGGTTCTAAGCAGCAGGTTGTATCCACTTTAGCATGCTCCAACTTTCAGTTTGACAAGCTAAAATGGAACAACCTACAGCTAAGAACCTTTAACAGCTCATTTTCAAATGTTTTCTTCACAAATATATTTATGATTTCTGGTGAAGATATGAGCTTAAAGTTTTAGTAACTTTTTAAATATGTTCATCTAATAAGTCGAATTCTTAAATTGGAGATCTATATAGATAAGCTAATTATAAGTTAGATTTATACTATGAAATATATCCAAACTAGAAATGGGTAATATACTTTTGTGGAATGTTTCATTGGTAATTTTGATGGATGTGATTCTTTGGCTATAAGTTGTTCCAAATGTGCTAGTTCAAAGCTTGTTCTGTGAGGCTAGCATTTTGGTGCAACTTTATAGCCTTAGAATCACCCATCAGAATTACCTAGAAACTGGAACAAAAGTATGTTATTCATTTCGGCGAGTTGTATGCATAAGTTCAGGTCTTAGTTGGATATCTATATATTGTAGGAGTTATATGTTAAATGTTAATTGGAAACCAAATAAAATGTTATCTATTCCATTGTATCAGCAAATAGTTAATTATATTAAGACGATGATATCAACGGGGGAATGGGATGTAGGTAGTAAACTGCCAACACAAAGAGAGCTGTCAAGAATATTTGAAGTAAATAGAAGTACTGTTGTGGAGGCTTTAGATGAATTAAAAGCAGACGGCCTAATTGAAGGTAAAAGCGGTGTAGGAACTGTCATAGTTAATAATACATGGTCTCTAATCACATCTATTTCACCATTAAAATGGCAAAATTATATTTTAAGTGGCATACAAAAGCCTAATCTGCCCACAATTCAAAAAATAAATCAATTAGAGTTTAAAGATGGAATGATACGGTTAGGAACAGGAGAGCTTTCTCGTGATTTATATCCTTATGATATGATGAAAGTGATTTTAAACAAAGTTTCAGAAAATGTAAAAGATTTAGGTTATGAGGAACCAAAAGGGTCATTACATTTAAGAGAAACAATAAGTAAGTATCTGAAAAAGCATAACATAAATGTTTCCCCATCAAAAATATTAATTGTATCCGGATCATTGCAAGCACTGCAGTTAATTTCTATGGGAATTTTAAAGAGTGGATCTACAATACTTGTTGAAAAGCCTTCATATTTGAGTTCACTTAATTTATTTCAATCATATGGAATGAATTTAAATAGTGTTTCAATGGATAACTTTGGCATCAAGCCAAATGAAATTATAAAAAATAAGAAAAATGATAATTCAACTTTATTATATACTATACCCACTTTTCAAAATCCTACAGGAATTGTAATGACCGAAGAGAGAAGAAATGAAATTTTAGAAATATGCTCAAAAGAAAGAATTCCTATTATTGAAGATGATGCATATAGAGAACTATGGTTAGATAAAGAGCCACCGCCACCGTTAAAATCAAAAGATAAAAATGGAAATGTCATGTATTTAGGCACTGCTTCAAAATCTATAGCAGCAGGTCTTAGAGTTGGTTGGTTAGTTGGACCAGAAAATGTAATTGAACATTTAAGTGATCTTAAGATGCAGATGGATTATGGAACAAGTTCTTTATCTCAGGAAGTCTTAGCTGAATTGATTGATAGTGGCTTATATGATGAATATTTACTACAGCTAAGAAATCAGCTAAAAATTCGAAGAGATGCTACACTAAATATTTTAAAGAGGTATTTTGATGGCATAGCAACATGGAGCAAACCAAATGGTGGATTTTATATTTGGCTAAAATTAAAAAAATCATTATCATTAAACAAACTATTTGAATTATCTTATGAGAAAGGAATATTGATTAATCCGGGAAACATTTATGATTTTTCTAATAGTCAAAACTTAAGAATTTCATATTCATATGCATCATTGGAAGAGTTAGAAAAGGGGTTAAGGATATTATCAGAATTAGTAAAAAAGAGCTATTTCAATGATATAAGTAAAAGCAGCTATTGATTTTTTCAATGGCTGCTTTTGGTTGGGTAATAAACTAATATATTGGTTGGGGACTTTTTATATTTTATTAGTTAAAATAATAAAAGAACTAATAAAGGGGGGATATTATGATTAAATACTTATTACAAGGATTTCTATTTGGACTTGCTTATGTAGCACCAATAGGAACACAAAACTTATATGTAATAAACACTGCTATGCAAAAAAGTAAGGCTGAAACATATAAAGTTGCACTTATAACTATCTTATTTGATATTTCACTAGCGATTTCGTGCTTTTTTGGAATAGGGGCGCTTATTCAAAAATACTATCTATTAAAATTGGCAATACTTCTATTTGGATTTATAGTTATAATTTACATAGGAGTTGGATTAATAAGATCATCTTCACAAATATTAGAAGATAGAAAGCTTGGTAATAATTCATTAATTAAAATTATTATTTCTTGTTTTGCCGTTACGTGGCTTAATCCTCAGGCAATAATTGATGGATCCTTATTATTAGGTGGATTTAATGCCTCACTTCCAGCAGAGATGTCAAAGTACTTTATAGTGGGGGTATGCATGGCATCAGCCATATGGTTTAGTAGTCTTGCAGGATTCGTAGGAAAGTTTAGCAGTAAATTTAATAAAATAATTAAATGGATTAACATAGTTTGTGGACTAGTACTTATATTCTATGGCTTAAAATTAGGATACTCATTTATTGAAGCAATATATTTATAGCTTTTTTGTGGCTATAGATAACCTAAGTGAGACTTAAACTTATGCATACAACTCGCCGAAATAAGGATTATGCTGTTGCTCCAGTTTCTAAGGAAATTATGATGGATGATTCTAAGATTACAAGTTGCGCCCAAGATGCTAGCCTCAAAGGCGAGCTTTGAACTAGCATACTTGGAACAACTTTTAATCTAAGAATCAAAACCATCAAATTCCTAATGAAACATTTCGCAAAAGCATAATTCTTATTTCTAGTTTGGATATATTTCATGGTGTAGATCTAACTTATAGTTGGGTTATCTATAAGGTTCTTCATTGAAAAATTGAAATATCTCTGGTAGAGAAATTTGATAAATATTTGTGAAATTTTCATAGTCATATAGAACAGATATATATTCAATAAAATAGACTTATTAGATGAATATTTTTACAAAGTTGCTAAGACTTAAAGTCATATCTTCACTAGAAATCATAAATATATTTGTGAAGAAAACATTTGAAAATGAGCTGTTAAAGGTTCTTAGCTGTAGGTTGTTCCATTTTAGCTTGTCAAACTGAAAGTTGGAGCATGCTAAAGTGGATACAACCTGCTGCTTAGAACCTTCAGCGATATTTTCATAGCTTTTCGGAATCAAAATATTTATGATTTCGGCGAGCTATACACATAAGTATGGATTATAGCTGATATATCTATATACAAAAATGTATTTGTTGGATACAATAAAGGTGAAATTACTTACTTAATGAGGAGATTCATGATATGAAATATTATTTTGCACCATTAGAAGGTGTTACTGGATATGTATATAGGAATGCATATGAAACTTTTTTTGGACAAATTGATAAGTACTTTATGCCATTTATATCACCAACTAAGAATAAAAGCTTTACTTCTAGAGAGCTAAACGATGTACTGCCTGAGCATAATGAAGGAATCAATGTTATTCCTCAGATACTTACTAATAATTCTGAGTATTTCATTGATACTGTAAATCAGTTGGGTAAATTTGGAAATAATGAAGTTAATTTAAATTTAGGATGTCCATCTGGCACTGTTGTTGCAAAGCATAAGGGATCAGGATTTCTTGCACAAAGAAAGCAGCTTGATGAATTTTTAGAAGATATCTTTTCAAATGCATCAACCAAAATTTCCATAAAGACAAGAATAGGAAAGGATTCGCCAGATGAATTCTATGAGTTAATTGAAATCTTTAATAAGTATCCTTTAGAGGAGCTTATAATTCATCCGAGAATTCAGACAGACTTTTATAAAAATAAGCCGAATATGGAAGTGTTTAAGGATGCATTAGCATTAAGTAAAAATCCCGTTTGTTATAATGGTGATATTTTTAATATAGAAGATTATAAGAAATTGTCAGAAGCTTATCCGAAGCTTGAAACAGTAATGCTTGGTAGAGGACTTATTGCAAATCCGGGCTTGATTGAAGAAATTAAGACCAATCGTGTTATGGATAAAGAGTTAATGAAGTCATTTCATGATAAAGTCTGCACAGGATATGAAGAAGTTCTTTCAGGTGATAGAAATGTCTTATTTAAAATGAAGGAATTGTGGTTTTATATGATACATATGTTTTCTAATAGTGATAAATATGCTAAGAAGATAAGAAAGACTAATAGTTTGCAGGAATATAAGGGAATCATATCGAGCATGTTTCAGGAACTTGACATAAAGAAAACGGATATACATGGATTTTAATGGTTAAATTATCTCATAGATTAAGATAGTTTTTAATGCCTAAATTTTTATATAAATGAAGTTTATGCTTAACTAATGTTTATTATAGAAAATAAAATGTAAAATGGTTACAAATAGCGTATTGCTATCAAGGTGCATTAGGGGAAATAATATATATTGGAAAAATAACTTTTCATTATAATTCTAAAAGTATTGCAAGAATTTTAGCATTAATTGCGCATTGTAAATTATGGATTGCGAATTGAACATTGAAAATTGTGAAATGTGAATTGAAAATATATATTTATAAAATTTGGAATATAATCACTGATATTTTTATAATTTATTGTATCAGGGGGTGATTATATGGGCGTTAAAGAAATAATTGAGAAATACAGGGGTAAAAATGCAGATATGCAAAACATTATCGCAAACCTTGTTCTCGCAGTGGCAGATTTAAATGCCAAAAACAAAATCTTAGTGGATATACTAAAGAAGAATGAAATAGAGATTCATATAACTAATAAGAAATATCAAAAATATTTAAGTGATTCGCTGGAGAGTATATTATCGAAGATTTACAAAGACTAGCCAAAGAAGATTTTATAAATGGAGGATATAGAATGATATTTAAACCTGAATTAATTAAGGGAATAGCGAAAACAAGCCATCCATATGGATGTAGAAAAGAAGTACTAAACCAAATCGAATACTGTAAGAATGCAAAGCAATTTCATGGCCCTAAAAAAGTGCTTATTATTGGAGCATCATCAGGTTTTGGCCTTGCTACAAGAATTTCTTTAGCCTTTGGTGGAGCGAAAGCTGATACAATTGGAGTTTCGTTTGAAACAGGAATTACAGATAGGAGAACAGGGACTGCAGGTTGGTATAATAATATATTTTTTAAAGAGTTTGCAGAAAAAGAAGGACTTATTGCAAAAAACTTTATTGGAGATGCATTTTCAGATGAAGTAAAAGAAAATGTTATAAAATATATAAAGAATGAGTTTGGAAAAATTGATTTACTCATTTATAGTTTAGCATCGCCAAGAAGAAAAGATCCTAAGACAGGTAATATATACGATTCAACTTTAAAAACTACATCTGGAGAATTTCAGGGTCCGACAATTGATATGGAGACAGATGAACTTGTTACGACTAAAGTTAATTCAGCAACTGATAAAGAGATAGAAGCAACAAAAAAAGTAATGGGAGGTGAAGATTGGAGCGAGTGGTGTAAGCTACTTCTTGAAAATGATTGCCTCTCTGATAAGGCTATAACAATTTCGTATTCATATATTGGAGCATCAAGAACATATAAAATTTATAGGGAAGGTACAATAGGAGAGGCTAAACGCCATCTTGAAAATACTGCAATTCAAATAGACAAAGAGTGGCAAAAGAAGATTAATGGAAAGGCTTTTGTTTCTGTAAATAAAGCAATTGTAACTAAGGCAAGTGCATATATACCTTCTTTCTCATTGTATGCAGCGGTATTATATAAAGTAATGAAAGAAAAGAATTTACATGAAAACTGCATTATGCAGATGCAAAGAATGTTTGCTGATAAAATATATGCAGAAAATCTACTTGAATTTGATGATAGTGGAAGATTAAGAATGGATGATTGGGAACTTAGGGAAGATGTACAAAGTGAAGTTAATGAATTGTGGGAAAAAATAACTCCAGATAATTTTAAAATATTATCGGATTATGACGGATATAAAAAGGAATTTATGCAGTTAAATGGTTTTGAAATTGATGGAGTCAATTATAGTGAAGACATTGATATAGAAGCATTAAAAAGGCTAGAACCATAGATTAATTAATGTTTATGTTAAGAAGTATCAAAAGGGTACTTCTTATTTTTTTATAAATATATTTTAGAGAGATAATAATATTTCAAAAAACATTGCACCTGTGGTATAATTATCCGGGTATGCAATAAATCAAATAGCTATGTATATTATGGTCGTATTTGATTTTAGTGTTAATAAATATAATTAACTAGGGAGAAGTGTTTTGAAATGAGAATAAAATATAAACTTATCGTTAGCTATTTGATCTTAATTGTATTTGCTGTAAGTGTATTGGGGTTGTTAATTGGGAATAAATCTAATAAAGCAGTTTTTAAAGAGGTAAACGAAAAAAGTCAACGTTTAACAGAATCAATTATTACAACTTTGAGTGTAAGAAATGATTTGCTTACGGAGAAATCTTATGGAGATTTAAATTTTGCAAATAACGTATTAAACAATTTAGCTGATATGAGAGTTGATTACAATGAAATCGTAAAAGTTGGAGATTTTAACTTACCAGTTTTATATTCAGGAAATCAAAGAATATCCTTAGATAATACTATAGTTGATAAACTAAAACAATCAACAGGTACTATAGCAACAATGTTTTTATTACAAGATGATAAACTAATAAGGGTTTCTACTACCGTATTTAATAATGGTAATAGAATATTAGGTACATATATTTCAAGTGATACTGAAGCTTATAAAAAGACACTAAATAATGAAGAATATATTGGCGATATTAGAATAGAAGGAATTGGATATTTAACAAGAATGAAGCCAATATTGGATAAAGATAAAAAAGTAATAGGGGCAATAGGGTTAGGAAATAAAATTAGTAATGATTATTTAGACAAGACATTAAGCAATATCAAATTAGGAAAGACTGGATATGCGTACATACTAGATTCTGAAGGAAATGTAATTCTTCATCCATCTGATAGTGGGAAAAATGTAAGTGATTATGATTTTGTTCAAAAAATGCATAATGAAAAAAGTGGAATGATTGAGTATACTTATAACGGAGTTAAAAAGGTAGGATATTATCAGTATTTTGAAGCTTGGCATTGGTATGTGGTTACTACAGCAGATTATGAGGAATTAAACTCTTCAGCAAAATCAATTTTGACCACCACAATAGCTACCGGGGGAATAATTATTATTTTGGGAGGAATTATAGCATTATTTTTAGCTAATACATTAGTTAAGCCTATTAATAAGTTAAAATCCTGTATGGAGATAGCGAGTAAAGGCGATTTGACAATACGATGTAATATAGATAGTAAAGATGAGATAGGAGTTTTAGCAAATAGTTTTAATAATATGCTTGCAGAAAATAAAAGATTATTAGAAGAAACTGTGCAGTATGAAAAGTTAAAAACAGAATTTATCGCTAATATGTCACATGAATTAAGGACACCATTAAATATTATATTTTCAACAGCGCAGTTGTTTAATGTACTTATAAATAGAGATGAGAATTTAAATACTGAGAAAATGAAGAATTATACAAATAGTATAAAGCAAAACTGTTATAGGTTGGTAAGATTGGTGAATAATCTTATAGATATAACAAAGATTGATTCAGGTTATATGAAACTAGAATTGAAAAATGGCAATATAGTACAAGTTGTAGAGGATATAACACAATCAACCGCTGAATATGTAGAGTATATGTCTAGAACAATAATATTTGATACAGATAATGAAGAAAAAATTATGGCTTTTGACGAGGAAAAGCTAGAAAGAATTTTGCTCAATCTGATTTCTAATGCTACTAAATTCACTGAACCAGGAGATAAAATAAGTGTTGATTTATATGATATGGATGATCATATAGTTATATCTGTAAAAGATACAGGAAGAGGAATTCCAGAGGAAAAAGTATCGCAGCTTTTCCAACGATTTAAGCAGGTAGAGCGATTATTAAATAGAAGTCATGAAGGAAGTGGAATTGGGTTATCCATAGTTAAAGCTTTAGTTGAGATGCATGAAGGAACAATAGAAGTAAAAAGTATTTATGGAGAAGGTACAGAGTTTATCATATGTCTTCCTGTTAAGATCGTACCAGAAGATGAAGGTAAGAAAAGCAAGAATGGTTATGCAAACCAATCTAAGGTTGAAAATATTAATATTGAGTTTTCAGATATATATAGCTAAGCAAGATGGTAAATTTTTATTGACATTTTTAAGCTTTGAGTATAAAATTTAGACGAGCACTAGGGGAGCCGTAATGGCTGAGATGAGTTTTTCAGACCCTTTGAACCTGCACTGGGTAATGCCAGCGAAGGGAAGTTATAAGATAATATAAAGCTAAATCTAAAGGTAGTAGATTTACAATTTAATTAGATTATTAACTCTTTTCAATGGTATTTTAGTACTGTTTGGGAGGAGTTTTTTTATGCAATTTTCACAAAGATTATTATTGAAAGGTAAACCTATTTGGGAAGCATGCTTGGAGCATCCTTTTCTTAAGGAACTTAGTGAGGGAACTTTAAAAGAAGATAAGTTTTGCTTTTATGTTAAGCAGGATTATGTTTATCTAATAGATTATATAAAGCTTTTCGCATTAGGTATGGTTAAAGCAGATTCATTAGAAGATATACAAGCCTTTGCTAAATGTGCAAATGCTATAGTAAATATTGAAATGGATGCACATACTGAATATGCTAAGAAGTTTGGAATAACTAGAGAAGAACTAGAGGCCACAAAGCCAAATGCAAGTAATTTGTCGTACACAAAGTTTATGCTGCAGGTATCATCAGAAGGATCTTTAGCTGAACTAGTAGCAGCGCTACTTCCATGCATGTGGAGCTATGCATTTATTGGAAAAACCTTGGCAAAGAATAGTAAGGCATTAGAGCATCCACTTTACAGTGAATGGATACTTACATATGCAACAGAAGAATATAACAAGGAAAATGATTGGTGCATAAAACTTATGGATAAACTAGCAGAAGGGCTTACAGAAAGACAACTTCAAAAATTAGAAGAAATTTTCATTATATCTTCAAAATATGAATATATGTTTTGGGATGGGTGCTACAAAAAGGAAAGTTGGGTTATTTAGATGAAAGCATTGGAAATTAATAATTTATCCTTTGGATATAAGGATTCTGGAAAATTAATAGTAGATGATTTATCTTTTGATATAAATAAAAATGAATTTGTCACAATTATTGCACCTAGTGGCACAGGCAAAAGTACCCTTTTTCGATTAATTTTAGGACTATTAAAGCCACAAAAGGGTAATATAAATATATTAAAAGATGGTAATAAAAATATTATAGGATATATGCCTCAAAAAGATTCTTTAATGCCTTGGAGAAATATTCTTGACAATACAGCAGTTGGACTTGAATTAAATGGTTATAGTAAGAAAGAAGCTAGAAAAGTGGCAGCTACATACTTTGAGGGTTTTGGACTTAAAGGAACTGAAAAATATTATCCACATGAATTATCAGGTGGTATGAGGCAGAGAGCTTCATTTTTAAGAGCAATAGTAAATAACCCTTCCATAATTTTATTGGATGAGCCATTTTCTTCTCTAGATGCGTTAACAAGAAGAAAGATGCAGTCATGGCTTTTAGATCTTTGTCAAAGACAAAGTAATACTGTGTTTATGATAACTCATGATATAGAGGAAGCTTTGCTTTTATCAGATAGAATTCTTATTTGTACGGAGCTTCCATATAGAAACCTAAAATCTATAGATGTAAATATTGAAAGACCAAGGAATTATGAGACCACACTTTCTAGTGAGTTTATTGAGTTAAAAAGATCTATTTTAAATGTTCTTGACTCCTTAGAAGAAAATAAGGGGGGGGGTATAGAATGAAAAAAATTAAAGACTATATATTTCCTTTAATATTTTTGATAATTATAATTTTGGCCTGGGAATTTATAATACCATATTTTAAGGTGCCGAATTTTATTTTGCCTAGATTTTCTGAAATAATAAAGGCTTTAGTAGATCAAAAAGATTTAATATATAAACATTCTCTTATCACACTAGGTGAAGCACTATTAGGGCTTATTGCGTCCGTAATTATAGGTATATCTTGTGCACTTTCCATATACCTTTGGAGAAATGTTTCGAAAACTTTATATCCAATTATAATTTTTTCTCAAACAATTCCGACTATAGCTTTATCTCCAATTATGGTTATGTGGTTTGGATATACCATATGGTCAAAGGTAGCAGTAGTAATATTATTTTGTTTTTTCCCTATAGTTATAAGTACATTAGATGGATTAAATAGTGTAGATAGAGATTTAGAGGATGTTTTAAAAGCTCTTGGAGGAAATAGATTTCAAATATTTTTTAAACTCCATATGAATTCCGTATTACCTAATTTTTTGAGCAGTTTTAAAATAGCTGCAACCTACAGTATTTCAGGGGCTACCATTGGAGAATGGCTAGGTGCTGAAAAGGGATTAGGTATATATATTAAGAGAGCAGCAGGAATGCTTCAGGCAGATTCTGTTTTCGCAGGAGTGTTAGTTTTATCATTTCTAGGATTAATTCTATTTTCCGTAGGATTCTTGCTAGAAAAGATTTTATTAAAATACAGAAGAGGATTGAAGGAGGACAATCATGAAATTAAAAAAGCTTAGTATATTTTTACTATTTATTATGTTAGTTAGTTTAGTATTTAGCGGGTGCTCTAGTGCTTCCAATAATAAGGAAGACAAGAGTGCTACCAAAGAACTTAAAGAAATTAATGTTCTTTTAGACTGGTATCCAAATGCAGTACATTCATTCTTATATGCAGCAGAAGAGCAAGGATACTTTAAAGAAGCAGGATTAAAGGTTAACTTAATTACACCTGCAGGTACAGATGATGGAATTAAATTAGTAGCAGCAGGAAAAGCTGATTTAGCAATAAGCTATCCTAAACAAATTATCTTAGCAAGAGGCGAAAATATTCCTATTAAATCCGTTGGAGCGATAGTTAGAAGTTCATTAAATCAACTAATGGTTCGTAAAGATTCAGGAGTTAAAACATTAAAGGATTTAGAAGGAAAGAAAGTTGGATATGCATCTTTTGATATTGATAAAGAGACTGTTAAAGCAATGGTAGCACAAGCTGGTGGAGATCCATCAAAGGTTGAATTTGTAGATGTTGGATATGACTTAATGCCTGGAATCGAAACAAAACAAGTTGATGCAATTATAGGTGGATATATAAACCATGAAAAAATATTATTAGAGAAAAAAGGTATTGAATTAGAAACTTTTGCGCCATCAGATTTTGGCGTGCCAAATAACTACGAATTAGCATTTGTTGCAAGCGATGACGCAATTAAGAATAATAATGATACAATACAAGCGTTCTTAGGAGCTGCTAAAAAAGGATTTGAATATACTCAAAAGAATCCTGATAAGGCTTTAGATTTAATATTGAAGGCTCAAAATGAAAGTTTCCCATTAGATGAAGAGACAGAAAAGAAGAGCTTAGAGATACTTTTACCTCTTATGGAAAATGAAAGTGGTAAATTCTTAAGTCAAGATAAAGAGAATTGGAATAACAACATTAAATGGCTAAAAGATAAGAATTTACTTCAAGCTGATGTAGATAGTAAAGATGTGTTTCAATAATTTATCTTTGATATAGGAGATAGTATAGATAAACTATACTTATGCGTATACCTCACCGAAATGAATAATATACTTTTGTTCCAGTTTCTAGG
>OCLS01000727.1_pt1 | contig 13553 bp, 6 predicted proteins | sample 1496011 | NCBI WGS metagenome assembly OCLS01 (sample SAMN04168690, study PRJEB22393) | synthetic metagenome | isolation source: purchased from BEI Resources HM-276D | reverse complement strand
TAAAGTTTCATTGTCGGTATCCAATGGCAGGATATGGGGGGGATATAGGTGGTCTGGAGCATATCGCCCAAATCCTGACCATGTTTGAATAATCAAGGCTCTTTCATTTGCCTTATAGCCAGCCCAATAATCTTGTTCTTGATTGAAAGTCATTTATTCGATCTCCGTAATTTTGACTGTAATGTTTTGACTTTTGCCATACTCTACCACACGTTGCAACTGCAATCTTTGCTCCTTATTAGTTTGTGCGGGTATGGCCAGATGGATTTCGCGCTGTTTGATCATGTCTGCCCTTAACGGTACTTCTGATAATTCATAACTTTTGAAATTTGCCGTCTTATCGATGTACCCTTTCATGGTACTGTAAAGCTGTTCGGGTTTGGACAGGCGTGCCGTAGTTTGCGTATCCAGAGTTTTGGCACTGATTGCCGTGCCTGTACCACGATCAAAATAATCAAATGTTTTAAAATTTTTAGGTAACCTTGCATTGGCAGACAAGCCCTTACCGACATAATCCTCCCAAGGCATTCCCTGTCCTTCAATCCCCTTGCCCCACTTGATACCGACTTCGGATTGGGACAGGATATTTCGCTGTACGTCAGCAGTTTTCGGAGTCAAGGAAGTTTTCACACCCGTTGCCAAGTTTCCCAATTTGCGCGTAATCAGCGTTTCCAATCCCCATACGGCTAGATTTTTCGCATCAGATACTAACGGCGATTCGTATTCTATTGGTGTACCCAAAGATAGGACAACTTTTTTACCAAAATCGGACTGGTAAGTGCCAAACAATTGCCGGCTTCCTTCTGAGGCCTGTGTATAACCACCGGTCATACCTGCCGTTGCAATAAGTCCACCGGCCGCACAGCCAATCCCGGTACTGCACAGACCTCCGCCTATAGCACCCGAACCGACAAAAGTCGTTGCACCCAATCCCATATTGCCCGCACCCTTAATTTTGGTGGCAGCACGGTCGTAACTGCTGCGTATATCATTCAGGCTGTTCCATGTTCCATATTTAAATGCATCCGTCCGCATCAATACGTTTTGTTCCGCTACAAACTGTTTACCGGCATCTTGGAGGTTTTTTAGTCCTTTATAAAGAGGGTCGAAGTCAGGTACGCCTTCCGCGCACCGGGTTAATGCACATGCAGCGGCTTTTAGGCGGTACTGTTCTTCAGCCGATTTGCCTTTTGACAGTTTGTTAAGGATTTGTGTTTCTTTCGGATGCAGCTGCCTATTGTTCCAATCGACATTCGCCCCTACTGCCGCCGTACCGACATTCCCGCCCGCCGCATAGCCGATTGCCGCCCCGCCCCGTGCAGTATGCTCCTGCCTATGCCGCCTTCTTTCCAGGTGTCGTAGCGGCTTTGGTTTTCGGCAAGATAGGCGTTTACTTGGCCGAGGGATGCGCGGAAGGCGGCTTTTTCGGCTTCGCTGTCCGTGTTTTGCAGTTCGGCCTCCAGCAGGGTTCGGGCTTCCTGATACCGTTCGTAACTTTGGGTATTGCCGAGTTTGTCGGCAACGGCCGCTACGGCTTGGGCGGCGTTTCTGCCGAACTCCTTCGTTACTTCCCTTTGCAGGTTGATCTCTTTGGCGACCGCGTCTTTGTCGAAGCTGTTTTTCAGACGGCCTGAGTGTTGATCCGCAGTTTCGGTGTCGATGCCGGTGTAGATACGCGCTTCGGTTTCTTTTGCAGTCCTGCCTGTTCGGGCAAGTTGTCCCGCTTCGTCGGTGATGTGTATGTTGTGGGTGTTGACGCCGCTGCGGGTGGTGCTGTTTTTGCTGTCTCCGTCGCTGCCGTAGCCGGCTGCCGGGCTTATCCTGTCGGTAGGCCTGCCTTGTTTGTCGGTAACCGTGCCGTCCCAGCCGCCGTTCAGGTCGAAACTGCCGCCTATGCCGAAGCTTTTGCCTTCGTAGCGGCTGTGGTTTTGAATGTCGCTATGGGTGAGGGTGGCCGTCTGAAAAAGGTTTTTGCCCTTATCTTCTGCGCTTTGGCTAGACGTGATGATACCGCCCTTGAGGTCTGTGTTGTCTCTGACTTTGATTTGATAGCCGTCTTCTCCGGCATAAATACCGCTTTGCTCGGTTACCGAAGCATGGTCGGCTCGGATTTTGCTTTGGCTGTAATCGCCACTGGCACTGAAGCCATAACCTACGGTCACTTGTGCACTGGCGTTTTGTTGTTTGCTTTGATAGGTTTCAGTATCTTGAACACTTTCTATATGCAGGTTGCGCGTATCTGCCTGTATGCCTTTGCCGATGAGCTGCGCACCTTTGAGGGTGGTATCCCCGCCGCTTCGAATGGTAGTTTTACCGGTTGTGCTGCCGACATGGGTGTGGCGGTGGGTTGCTTTTGTCTGATTGCTGTGGTGGCTTGTTGAAAGAAAGGCTGTCTGAAACGTATTTGTTGTTTCAGACAGCCTCCTGGCTCAAACCTTGAAAACTACATATGTGCGTTCCGCACATCCTACGTATTGAGTTTAGGTTTCACATGAGCTACGGCTTGCTATGCCGTCTTTTTTCCAGGTGTGGCCGCGGCTTTGGTTTTCGGCAAGGTAGGCGTTTACTTGGTCAGATGGCGGATTTTTTGTTCGTCGTAGATGATGGAGACGCTGATACCGGAGTAAGCGTAGATTGGGTCTTGACCTCAAACCTACACTTGTTTTACATAAAATTTCGTGTCTCTATTTGAAAAATCTAAATAACAACATTCTACTTTACCTATTGAATTGATTATAGTTGAAACAGGAATATTAAGAAGCCTAATACCCAAATCATCAATTTCAAAATCATTAATTCCACTCTTATAAAGATAGCTTATTATTTCATCATTAATTTTTCCAAGCCAATTAAAAGAAATATCTTCTAAAAAAAACTTATTTGGTTCAAATATCTCTATCGCTTCAAGCTGATTTTTATCATCATAAAAACAATGGATATTCAATTCGGGAAAAACATCCATAGGAACCCGAGAGTATGATGACTTATAAATTTCTTGTACATCAGAACTAAATATTGCACGAACTTGTTTTCGATTCAGATTTGATGAGATAATATTTCTTTCTATTTTTTTTGAACTAAAATAAAAAATTGCCATAATTTTTTTGCCTAAACAATATTACCATTTTCGTAAGATGCATAGAACAAACCATGTCTTATCCATTTTGTTCCATCGGCAGACAGATAACGACTATATCTAAATTTTATTTTTCACTCTCATAAAAAATTTTCTGCAATATTCAATATATTTACTTTCTTAACCATAGCGTAAATTCCTCAGGCTTATATATTTCAGTATAAGTATGACTTAAAGGATATGACGCCGCGTGTTACGAGTTGCTTCTTTTGATTTCAGGGTTTATATAAGTTATGGCTTGCCTGGGCTCGAAGTGATAAAGAGAGTATTTACTTTTCAACTATAAAAATATGAGATAGTTCCATGGGAAAACCGTAATTTAAGTTTTAATAAAGCACCTTCTAGGCGATATAAAAATTTTCTATAATTTTCATTTGGTTTATATTTATATATAAGCTGTATTTCAATAGTCTCATAGCTACTTTCTCCAAAATCTTCAAAAATTTGACCTGATTCAATATATTGAATATATGAATTTATTTTTTCTTGCAACAAAAACAAATGCTCGTTATCCCATTTTAAGTGATCAGAAATAGTTAATATGAGTATTCCGTTTTCAATAGAGGCTGAATCAATTACATTCTCTTCCAAAATAGACATTATCTTTTCCTTTCAATTATAACTTTAGTAGGTTCAATTTTGGTCCCCTTTGGATAGCCCGGTTTTCCCTTACCGACCACTGTTGCTCCCGTTCTTTCAATTTCAGGAAAAGCTTTTTTCTGATTTTTAGTAAGTGGCGCAGTTATTGAAGCCTTACACTCTGTACAAACATCAAGACCACCTTCTTTCGAAATAATATCAAGCCTAGTTTTTACACCACTTTTTGTTTTAACTGTAATCTGTCTTTGCGGTTTAAAGCCTTGTTTAACTTTCTTCTGATAAATTTCCATCTCAAAATCCTCACCAGATTTTTTATTTTTTTCCAGTTGATCTTTACGATTTTTATGTTTGATTCCCTTGCTAGCCAATGCCGTATCCGGAATCCTGTCCCCCTTCGCAACATTGCCGTTTGCAGGGATACGGATATTCCCCGCACCCGCCAATAAGGGATCGCTGCCGGTAACTGTCGGCTTGATGTTTTTCAGGTTGCGGATGCCTGCAAGAATCGGGACTTTTATCCTCGGATTGGGGTTGACAAGGCTCGTCAGTCCTTCGGCAACGTTCAGTGCAAACTCTTCGTTTTTCCGCTCTCCCTGCCTGATTTTGGTGTCTTTCGTCCCGCTGTGCAGCCAGGTCAGGTTGCGGTATTCGGGTTTGTCCTGTCGGCGGTATTCCTCAAACAGCTTCGGATCGTTGTAGGTTTGCGGATTTCTTGCGCCGTAGTCGCGGTAGTCCCAAGTATAACCCAAGGCTTTGTCTTCGCCTTTCATTCCGATAAGGGATATGACGCTTTGGTCGGTATAGCCGTCTTGGGAACCTTTGTCCACCCAACGCAGTATCTGCCTGCGGATTCTCATTGCCGCTTCTTGGCTGCTGATTTTTCTGCCTTCGCGTTTTTCAACTTCGCGCTTGAGGGCTTCGGCATATTTGTCGGCCAACGCCATTTCTTTCGGATGCAGCTGCCTATTGTTCCAATCTACATTCGCACCCACCACAGCACCACCACTACCACCAGTTGCATAGCCGATGGCCGCACCGCCCAGTGCGTTGACCGCCGCTTTGCCCGCCGGACCGAGGTTTTCCGCCGCTTTGTCCAAATACGGTGCGGCAAGGGAAGTGCCGCCGCCGGCCAGTATGCCGCCGAGGCTGCCGGTCGTCAGTCCGCCTGCCGCCCCGTGCAGTATGCTCCTGCCTATGCCGCCTTCTTTCCAGGTGTCGTAGCGGCTTTGGTTTTCGGCAAGATAGGCGTTTACTTGGCCGAGGGATGCGCGGAAGGCGGCTTTTTCGGCTTCGCTGTCCGTGTTTTGCAGTTCGGCCTCCAGCAGGGTTCGGGCTTCCTGATACCGTTCGTAACTTTGGGTATTGCCGAGTTTGTCGGCAACGGCCGCTACGGCTTGGGCGGCGTTTCTGCCGAACTCCTTCGTTACTTCCCTTTGCAGGTTGATCTCTTTGGCGACCGCGTCTTTGTCGAAGCTGTTTTTCAGACGGCCTGAGTGTTGATCCGCAGTTTCGGTGTCGATGCCGGTGTAGATACGCGCTTCGGTTTCTTTTGCAGTCCTGCCTGTTCGGGCAAGTTGTCCCGCTTCGTCGGTGATGTGTATGTTGTGGGTGTTGACGCCGCTGCGGGTGGTGCTGTTTTTGCTGTCTCCGTCGCTGCCGTAGCCGGCTGCCGGGCTTATCCTGTCGGTAGGCCTGCCTTGTTTGTCGGTAACCGTGCCGTCCCAGCCGCCGTTCAGGTCGAAACTGCCGCCTATGCCGAAGCTTTTGCCTTCGTAGCGGCTGTGGTTTTGAATGTCGCTATGGGTGAGGGTGGCCGTCTGAAAAAGGTTTTTGCCCTTATCTTCTGCGCTTTGGCTAGACGTGATGATACCGCCCTTGAGGTCTGTGTTGTCTCTGACTTTGATTTGATAGCCGTCTTCTCCGGCATAAATACCGCTTTGCTCGGTTACCGAAGCATGGTCGGCTCGGATTTTGCTTTGGCTGTAATCGCCACTGGCACTGAAGCCATAACCTACGGTCACTTGTGCACTGGCGTTTTGTTGTTTGCTTTGATAGGTTTCAGTATCTTGAACACTTTCTATATGCAGGTTGCGCGTATCTGCCTGTATGCCTTTGCCGATGAGCTGCACACCTTTGAGGGTGGTATCCCCGCCGCTTCGGATGGTAGTTTTGCCGGTTGTGCTGCCGACATGGGTGTGGCGGTGGGTAGTACTTCCCCCTTGCTCTTTACCTTTACCGATATTTCCTCCGGCGGTAATTCCAAACCTGATGCCGTTGCCTATTTTGACGGCTACGCCTGCATTCCAACCACTGCTTTTGTTTTTGCTTTGCTCGCTGCCGTCCTGTTTGGCAGATTGGAGTCTGATATGGTTGTCGGCAATGAGGGCAGTACCTGCATGGCCGATGACATCGGAACCTGTAATATTGATATTGGACTGCTCCCCACTTCCTGTTGCCGCAAGTGTGGTTTGCCCTTTGCCGATAATTTGACTTGCTGCCGCTTCGGTGTAATGTCTTTTTTGCTCGTTACGACTTTTCTGTTCGCCGTAGGTAATGGACACACTGATACTGGGGCTTTGATTGTTGTTTTGACCTTGTCCCGCACTGCTGCTTGGAGCAAATTGTTGCATTTGTTGGGTTGCTTGATAACTCTGCCATGCAGCATTGGCTGCAGCCATGGCATTAACGCGTTTATTTTTACTTTTGCCCACATTTTGGGCTGCTTGTATGAAGTTTTGTGCAGCTTGGACAACCGGGACATTGAGGGCGACGGTAAGGCCTTTTTGTTCCTGGGTATGGGCGTAGTCAGTGGCATACCGGTTGTTTGCGAACTCTACATCTATGCTTTTGGCTGTGACGGTATTGCGCCCCTCGGGGCTGGAGACGGTACTGCCGGTTTGTCGGTAGCGGTTTCCTGCAACTGTAACGGTGTCTCCATTCAGGCTGCCTATAATGCTGCCTGTATGGACAATATTGGTACGATCAGTGTCATCGGTAGTTTTCCGGTTACCGATAGTAAAGCCCAATCCGCCAGTACCCATGACGCCTGATTTTTTGCTCTCGTGGTATTCATTGCCGGTATAGCGATTATGGGCAGTAGAAATATCGATGTCGTGTCCTGCTTTTAAAACAATGCCCTTATCAGAAATAAGGTTGCTGCCGCGTACATTGATATCCTGCCCGGCTGCAACAATCATTTTGCCGCCGCCGATGTTGCTGCCGACTGCTTCATCATGACTGAAGCGGTAGCGGTCGTGTGTTTTGGTACTGGAAAGGATGCCTTTGCTTTTTCCGCTTACCGAGGTATCCAGTTCGGTTATTTGGCGTCCTTCGCTGATAGTGACATCACGTCCTGCGGCAAGGACGGTTTTGCCTTCTTCGGCCTCCAGTTCGCCTTGGCGGATTTTTAAGTCGTTACCGGCTCTAAGCAGTGCGCCGTTTTGCGTGCGGATACTGCTGCCGACTTCGGTACTTTGGCGGACATGGCGATGGTTCTCGTCATCTAATGTACCATAGGCTTCGCGATGTTCGGTACGGATGGTGCCGAGGTTGAGATTATTGCCGGCGGTAATTTGGGTAGTGCCGTCTTTAACTTGGTTAGAGACGGTGGCCGCATTGAGGTTGATATCGTTGCTGGCATGCAGGGATAGGATGCCGTCTGAAGTTCTGTTATCTACTTGTTCAGTATGGCTTCCGACCACGTTAATGCCGGCCATACGATCGATGGCGGTATTGCCGTTACGTTCATTACCGGAAGTTTGGGTTGTACCGTTAAGGTTGATATTTTGCGCTTGGGCAGTCAGCAGTCTGCCTGCTTGTACCTGCCCGCCGTCGATATTGATACTTTTTTCAGCTTTTAAGCCGATTTGGTCGGCTTGAATGTTACCGTTGCTGTTAATATTCCGTGCCTGGATGAGTACGGCCTGTCGCCCCGCAATGGTACCGCTGTTAGTCAGGTTGCCGTTTTGCAGTTTAAGTAAGACTTGTTCGGCACTAATCAGGCCACCGGAGGTATTGAGATCACCTTTGCGCGCCAGGGCATAGACTTTAGGAACCAGTACGGTTTGAGTCGAACCGTCAGACAGGGTGACGGTTTGATTTTCCATCCAAACGATATCTGAAGTTAAGCGGGCAACTTGCTCTGCACTCAAGGCGATACCTGGGGTGAGACCGAATGTTTTGGCAGCAGTAAGGCCGTTGTCCATCAGAGCTTTGAATTGTTCTTCATCACTCCTGTAGCCGTCGAGTCGGCGGTAGCCTGTTAACTGATGGATTTGTTCATTAACAAGTTTTTGTTCGTAGTAGCCGTCGCCAAGCCGTTTGTGTAGATGATTGGTGTCCAATTGCAGTTGTTGCAACATGTAGTCGCTGCCCAACCAGCGGCGGTAGTCTGCAAATTGAGGATCGGTTTCAACCAACCAGCCTTTATTGTCAGGATGGGTGGTATAGAGGCTGCTGTTAGGCAGAGTAACAGTAGCGTTATTTAACGAGACCACATTACCGGTATGGATGCGCTGACCATTGACGGCTGCCGTGGATACTCCGTCAATCAGTTTGATTGCAGATGCGGCGGGTTGAAAGGAAGGGGAGGCGGCATTCTGTTGGATGACGGATACAGGCGTGTCGAAGTCGTGGGTAAATAGTTGGGTATCATGGTAAGGAGTATGGTTTCTTTCAGTACGGCGTTGTCTTTTTCTACCGCTGTACCATCCTTTTTTTGTAACTGAATCCCACTGTGTGCCGACAGCATCTGTGCGACCTTTGCCTGTTGTACTTTGATTGGTAATTTCTTTCTGGTTTAAATCATCAGTGATAATACGCCCGCCTACTACAATCCGGCTGTCTTTGTTCAGCCAATTTTGACCTGAGGCAGTCAAATCACCGCCCACAGTAATGTGTGCCGGCCGGTTTTCGATGATGCGTTCTTTATAAGTCTCGATGTGGTAGTCTCGGACATGCCATTGGTTGGCCTCAATACGAGAACCATTTTTTAAATGGAACGTAGCAGTAGTTTGGTCTTTTTGTCCTTGCGAGTTGTCGAATAAACCGTCTTTTCCCGCCTGATAGTAGGTATTTTGCCCCAGTACGGTGTAGTCGCGGACTTGCTTTTCCGCTTTGGCTAAGTATGTCTCTGTTTTAAAGTGATTATTGATATTCTGCATATTCCGAACGGACATCAATGCATCACCTTGTACTTCCAAACCGGCACTGCCATTAACAAAGGTATCGGCCATGCCTGCCGCATGATGTTGTTCATCCAGTCGATTACCTACGGCAAAAATACCTTCGCTGGATAGTAGGGCACCTTCTTGGTTATGAATCTCTTTCGCTCCAATATCCAAACGTTTCCTTGCAGCTATTGCCCCCGCTTTGGTACTGCCTTCCGTCGTTTCTTCCCGGTTAAGCAGTATTTGCGCGTCCAGGGCAATATGGTTGCCATAGATTTTGCCTGTCCCGGTGTTGGTCAGGGTTTGACCTGCACCGATGTGGGTCAAACCGTCGCTGTTGATCAAGCCCCTGTTGTCAACATGCTGTTCGGATGTGATGTCCGTTTGTTCTCCACCAATAATTTTGCCTGTAACTTGGTTATCTATATTGCCGGCATTGAGTTTGAGCGTATGGCCTGCTTGTAGGGTATGGGTATTTTTCAGACGGCCTTTTATGCTTAGATTTAATTGTTTGCCTGCAGTGAGGTCGCGCTCTACGACGAAATCGTCCGTCAAAGCAATATCCAGTTTGTTACCGGCTGTTAATGTGCCATTGTTGGCGAGTGATTTGGCTTGTAGCGATACATTACCGGCAGATTGAATCGTGCCATCCGCATTGTTTAACGCCAAAGTGTTTTGATTTTTATCGTGAATAGACAACTGCCGGTTGGTGGCAATTTCACCATGTTGGTTGTATAGGCCGTCTGAAACAGCTAATTGTGCTTGGTTTGCAGATAGGAGTTTGCCGTTTTGGTTGTCTACATTTCGACTATTGATAGTCAGTTGTTCGGTAGCAGTAATATGGCCGCTTTGGTTAGTCAGTTGCTGACTTTGGATGTTAACCGTTTCAGCCTCTATACGTCCGCGCGTATTATCTAGAGTCTGACCTTCGGTATTCAGTCGTGCAACAGAAACTTTTCCTGTATTGCGAAGATTATTCTTGGTGGTAACGGTTCCACTATCGGCAAGAATGTTACCTGCATTATGTAAACCGGCGGTATCAAGCTGTAAATGTGCAGCTCGAATATTGCCTTTTTTATCATTGCTCAAGCGGCCCGAATGAATGAGTGTCAGATTGTTGGCGGCAATTTCTCCGGCATTATGCAGTTCACGGTTATCAATCTTGCCGGTTTGAGTTAATAAGTGACCGCTGTTTTTAGCAGTTTGAGTGTTAACAGCCAGATCGTGTGCCTGGAGTTTGCCTTTTACCGTATTGTTAAATGAATCGCCTGATACTCGTAGTTTAGCCGCATTCAGACTACCCGAATTTCCCAAACCGTTTTGGGCGGCAATGTCAATTTGCCCACCCGCATTAATTGATCCTGCATTGTCAAATGCTCCTGTTGTTTGAATGCGTCCTACGGCGTAGTTTTTTGCAGGTGCTGTAGGTGAAACGGGATTGTTTGAACCAGGCTTAGATACCGAGACAGTGCTGCTGCCTGAACCTGTTGCAGTACTCGGAATCTGTGGTATGACTGATGGATTGGGATTCAAACCGGTCTGTGGAACGTCACTTACACCAATCTTGCCACTGTTATCGAATTTGCCGGCAGATACCAAATCCAATGCTTGTGAACCTGTTTGAGTAATATTACCTGTGTTATCCAAACCACCTGTTGACATATCTAAGCGGGCAGCCTGGATCGTACCGTTGTTTTGGTTTTTCAGACGGCCTAAATTACGAACAGTCAATCGACCTGAGGATAAGACCGTACCTGAATTGTCCAGCGTCTGGCTGTGAATATTGGCATCATCCTGTGAGGCAACCGTACCGCTATTATGAACATTGCGGGCATGAAGTGAAACCGCATGATTTTCTCCCGTCGCTGCAATCATGCCCGTGTTGACCAGTTTACCCTCAGCATTCACTGCCACATTGCCGGCTGAGGCAAACCATTGCCCTTGATTACGAATGCCTGCTTGCTCGACCGTACTGATCAAGGTGATTTTGTTGGCATACATACCTCCTAATTTGCCTGTATCAATCGCAAATAAAGGGATATGTGTGCCGTTGTTGGCTGTATTGTTTGACGTATTGGCAGCAGCATTATTGAGAATAGGCGAATGTGCATCACCTGTTGCGGCCACATCGTTTTGTCCCGCGACGACACGAACATCTTGTCCCCATACGGGTGCATCAATTTTGGAATGATAACTGAGAATACGTGTGAAATCGGTATCACGGGCATCCAAACCGTGTCCGGCGATTACAACATTGCCTTGCCTTATCTTAAAGCCGCTAAGGTCTCCTGCTTGATATTGCGGTTGGCCTGTCGTCAAAGTGGCACGGGAAGCATTGATAAAACCACCACCATTGACTGCAATCCCTGCCGGATTGGCAATAACGACTTCTGCACGTCGTCCGCCCACTTCAATATAGCCATTCATTTGTGAAGAATGGCTGCTGTTGATTTGGTTTACAACCACACGTGCTTCGCCCCTTGCCAACCAAGGATTGCCTTGAATCCAACCGCCTAGCTGTGTTTGGGTGTTGCTGCGACTGTTGTTTAAAATCGCCCCGCGATTACCCACATCAAACTGGGCGTATTGATTAACAGAAACCCCTGCCGAAGTAGGGGTTTGAATATTGACTTGCGGTATGCCGTTACCTGTTTGCAGGATGGTAGGCTGTTGCTGTGCAGGTGCGGATTTGTCGGCAACGATACCTTGGGCAGTAGCAGAAGAAGAAGTCAGGATAAGGGCAGAACCGAGCAGTAATGAAAGGGAGAATGAGATAACAGAGATAGAATGGATAAAACCCGCAAAGCCCGCAATATCATTTGGCAAAATACCTACAGCTTGGGTGTCGGCTGTGTTTTTGCCCTCGCGTTTGGCATTTTCAGCAACGGCTATCATGCAGTTTCGATGTTTGTTAAATACAACTTTGTACAGGGTGCGGTTCATAGTAAGGGCTTTCTTAATAATATTTTTATAATCGTAAATTAGATTAATTTTTAGGGGCTGACGTAGATTAACAGTTATGCCAGGCTACGAAAATAAAGATAACCAATTGTAAATTAAACAATAGAGTTCAAAAGAAACTGCTTGAATTTTTCGTACTCCAAGCTACCGCCCGTTCCGCTGCCGATATTTTGGGTATGGCGCTGCGGGCAATTTCCGTTCCCACTTCGGCGAGTTGGCGCATAATGGAACGCTCGCGCACGATTTCGGCATGGCGCCGGATGTTGGCGGCAGACGGAGTATTTTGCGCCAGCGTAATCAGATATTCGAATCCCCCCGCCGCTTCCAGCTCTTCGTTCCGCTGCAAATCTTCCTGAACCGTGATGACATCGGCAGGACGGCTCTCATTGATCAGTTTGGCAATGGATCGGAAAATCAGGCGGTGTTCGTGGCGGTAGAAATCCTCTCCCGAAACCACATCGGCAATCCTGTCCCAAGCCGGATTTTCCAGCATCAACCCGCCCAAAACGGATTGTTCCGCCTCCATTGAGTGCGGCGGAAGCGATAATGAGCCGATTCCTCCGTCTTCAGACGGCATGGCTGTGTAATCGTTCATGGTACATCCGACAAAATTGCAATCTTCTATTGTAGCGTAAAGCAGGTTCAATTGGTTTCCGTACCGCAAAACAGGTAGAATACGCGAGTTGCCGGGTTAAATACCTTCCTCAACCATCACAGTTAACATAGGAAATAATTTGGCAATCTGAGAATCGGCTATCCACCTGTTTGTCCCTTCAGTCCTAAGCATACCTGAATCTTTAACCCAAATTGTTCCATCCTTGTCCTTAAAACGTGTGCCATTAGAAATCTTTTCCCATTCGTTTAAAACGACTTTTGCATTTTTGTTTTCAGGATTTTTGGCCCCATTATCTTTAGCCACATCTTCAAATCCCCAACGTTCCTCTACGGCTTTTTTCAGAATATTCAGCCTATGGGCTTTAGTCACGTTCTGACCTTTTGCAATGAGCGAAGCGATATATGCTTCCGCCCTGACCCGTATCGTTCCGGCTTCCAAATCAGTCATTCCGGCAAAAAGTTCCGATTGATTTTCAAGAGGGATGTCTTTCGACCCTATTTTATGTAGGATTGAGAATGTAAAACCTACAATTTTTCGTCCTTCTTTATGCTGCTCGTAGGTAATGGAAATATCCGTTTTATCATTGATCTGCTTGACGGCGAAATCCAAAACCTTACGTTTGAATAGCTCCATTTTTTGATACTCGTCAGGCATCATACCCAAACGTTCGCGCAACTCCATTGTACTGAACATCGGTGTCTTACCGGCTGCACGCCATGAAATAATAATTTCGTAGAGCCGCACCGCGTATTTACTGCTCAACGATGAGACCTGATCAAGCTCGTAGCTTGTGAAGTTTTTTTCTAGCATCGTAATCAAAGGGGCAACATTTGGTGCAAAAACTAACTCTACCGTTGCCTGTTGTTCAATATAGGCGACTTGAGATACCCACCTTGTCCGTACTACCTTTTCCCCTTTTGGTGTTTTTTCGATAAAACTGAATTGGCGTTCAAAAAGGTTGTTACAGGCATCTTTCAAAGCCTTATACGCCGTATTACGGTTGGTATGGAAATTATTAACGATGCAGAACTTATCCGTTCCATGCAGCGTCAGCAGCACATAGATGCTGAAT
>OCLS01000698.1_pt1 | contig 14576 bp, 14 predicted proteins | sample 1496011 | NCBI WGS metagenome assembly OCLS01 (sample SAMN04168690, study PRJEB22393) | synthetic metagenome | isolation source: purchased from BEI Resources HM-276D | reverse complement strand
ATGTCAGTGAGAATGCGCTCAACCATCGATTTCGATGCGCCGTAAGGGCTGGTGGTGTCGCCCGGTGGCATATCCTCGGTATAAGGCACTTTGCCCGGATCGCCATAAACCGTCGCCGAAGAACTGAACACAATGCTAAACACGCCCGCACGCGCCATTTCTTCCGCCAACACCAAGCTGCCGGAAACATTATTATCATAATATTTCATCGGCTCGGCCACACTTTCACCCACCGCTTTCAAGCCGGCAAAATGAATCACCGAATCAATGCGGTTTTCCGCAAAAATACGGCGCAAAATCTCACGATCGCGGATATCGCCTTGATAAAACGGAATCTCTTGGCCGGTAATCGTTTTCAAGCGTGGCAGGATATTGATGCTGGAATTGCATAGGTTATCCAAAATCACGACTTGATGGCCGCTTTTCAGCAAAGAAACAACGGTATGCGAGCCGATAAAACCGGTGCCGCCGGTAACGAGAATTTTTTTCATAGAATAAAATACTAAAAATACTTTGATAGATTGATAATAATGGTTGTAAAATCTTAATGAAATAATTATCCCTGAAGTAGCAGTAGATTTCTTCAGATTTTTTTGGTTAAGTATATTTGATATCTAAGGTAAAATACTATAATTTTATTCATATGGTGTAGAATTAAGGGAAAATAGTGAAAAAAGTATTACTAATTGCCAGTTATGACTCGTTCCTTAACTCGGGCTATGCTGTTGCAAAAGAGATAAAAGATGCTCAAATTGATATTTATATCCACAAAAGTCGAGAAAACATTCTTTCAAATCGACAGTTATTAGAATCAGGGATAGATAAAGACCAAGCAATTTTTTTTTTCATATTGATGATTACTTTATTAAGAATATGCATCAATATTATGACGCAGTAATTTTATCGGTTGGAAATGGGTTGTTAAAAAGGTTCTTTAAGCAGAATGCGCAATTAAATATTGCTTCAAGGCCATTGATTATTACCTTGTTTCCAGGTGTAGTATTCGGTGATCAGGCAAGTATTCTATCTCGTATGGGGGCTGATATTGTTTTATATAATAATAAGCATGATTTTAGAATTGCAGAGGAATATAAGAAACAATATAAATTAAGTTGTCAAAATATACTTTATGGTTATCCAATTTTTCGCCATGCTTCGAAAGGTTGTCATGGAGAGAAAATTTACTTTATTGACCAAGTTAAAATCCCATTTAAAAAAGAAGAAAGAATTTATACATTAAAAAAATTGATTGCCTTGGCTGAAAAATACCCTGAGAAAGAATTTACTATTTTGCTAAGGGTTGCAGATAAAGATATTACTGTGCATCAGGATAAACATTCGTATATAGAGCTGGCAAAGCAGTTTCAGTTGCCGAGTAATTTGACAATAGAGCGAAAAAGTACCGCGCAAGCCTTCCAAGAAATGGGGTATTGTTTATCTTATTCATCTACTATGCTTTTTGAAGCTGAATGTAAGGGTATCCCTGTTGGTGTTGTTGCAGACTTAGGCTTTTCTAAATCCTATGCAAATCAGCATTTTTTAGGTAGTGGGGTTTTAGTTTATTTTGATCAAATAGATTTCACTTCCCCAAAAATAGCAGATCCGGATTGGCTTGATTGCTATGCTACTAAAAAGGTGATTACAACTGATGAGTTTAATAAGCTATTAAAGCAGGTTGTGCCATTGCAACATGATTACCAAGAATATTTATCTGCAGTGAATAGTATAGAATCAACTAAAACTATTTTTTTAAGAAAATTTAAAAAGTTAATTAGGGATCCTAAAAAGTTTTTTTATGATTCTAAATGGTTGAGAAAGGTGATTTAATATAAAGCGCGTAAGGCTATAGATTTCTAAGCATACTGTAGTTAAAACCATTTTGTACTCCTTTAAATACCACCCAAAATGCTTTTTAGGGATGCCGTTAAATTTGTGCAAAATGGTATCTTACCTGACTTCAGTAGTTCTCAATTCTTCTAATATAATTTTGCCGATTAGTAAAATGTCTACTGTGTTTTATACGGAAATAATTGAATTCACTCAGACCCAGTACTTCATAACTATGAAAGTAGCCAGTGTAAACCACTGGCTACTTATCCCTAATAATGGGTGAAAATATCGCGTTTTACATTGAGAAATGCAGCCTTATAAACTTTACTACTGGGCTTTAAAAGCCAGAATACAGCAGCTCTGTTGTCGATTACTCTCCGCGTGTACCTTGGCGATGACCACAAAAATGGCTCTCATCAAGCTTCACTTATCTATCTTAATGCTGCTTTTTGAAAACAAGCATACGTATGGAGATCAGAAGTCATAGTATTTTTATCTATCTCTACCAATTCTATTGTCGGCGGAATAGTAATAATGTTTAATTTTTTCCCATGTCAATTTATCTTTACTATGAAAGTCTACGGAGATATTATCGATATAAAAAATATCTGAATATTCCATCTTATAAATTTGTTTTACATTATAAAGTGCATTGTAGTACCATAATGCTTTATGCCCTAATAAGGTAATATTGTTTTTGCTGGCAAGTTGCCAGTAAAAAATAGCCTGAAAGTAGTTTTTAGATTTATATGCGAATTCTGCAGATTTAAGAAGTGTTTCAAATGTTTCTTCTGTTTTAAAGAGAGGGTTACTTATTACCCCATTTAAATCATTTAGTATATTAATAAAATTAAATTTCTTAATAATCTCTAAGTGTTCTTGGATCATTTCAGTGTTTTCCACCATTGAATATTTTTGAATTAAGTTAATAATTAACTCTCCAATAGAAAGACATTGGGTTGAGGGTGAGAGTAATGGTGTATAAATTAAAGAACTAGAGGCCAGGCCTATAATTCCTTTAGGATTTGTTAAGTATATTAGGGGCTCAATTAGAAAAGGAGGTTCATTAATAACTACCAGCCGAGGGTTTATTTCTACCATATTTAGAAATAAAGACATTACATAGTTGTTGCCCATCTCTTTTGGGTGTAGTTTAATAAATATCTTTCCTTTAATTTGTAAACTTATGCTGTTTAAGATTTCTACTATACTCTTATAATACAAATCATCTGAAATGGGGTAGCGTTGACTAACAAAAATATAGTCATTTTTAGATATTTGATATTTTTTCTGTAAGTTTGCAATGTTATTATTAATGCTTATTCCTCCAGCATGCGCAAAAAACCGGTTATATTTTTTTGCATTAAATATTTTTTTAGCATATTCAGGAAAGGGGACATGCAATATGTCAAAATGATCTATATATCCTTTAATATTAAGATTATTTCCAATCAAATAACGTTCTAATTTTGTTGGATGATATGAAAATGATTCTAATAAAGGAGCATATGTTCCAGTCCCTTCATCAATTAAATGAGTCGTAATATTCTTTTTTTTTGCAATACTAATCAGATAGGAGTAGTGGCCTGTAAAAGACAGCATATAGAGATGAGCAGGCTGTATAATATTAAGGATTTTTTTGTAACTTCTATAAATATAAAGTAATTTTTTAGGAGTTATATTATTAGGGCTTCTAGGAAGCTCAAATAGATAAATAGATTCAAATAGATTCTTGTTAGCTGATTGATGAACTAACTTAGGCATTTTTAAGTTTTTAGAAGTATATAAAATTACTAGTAAATTATTGGTTAATTTTTGTATTTTAATTAGGCTTTGGACTTGGTTAAGCTGACCTAAATTAGATATGACAAATAAATTGTTACGTGGGGGGGTAAGATAAAATGGAGATGTTGTCAACCACATTGAATCTTGAAAAAACTTTTTAGGCTGAAAAAGAGCTTTTTTTATTTTCTTTAGCATTATTGTATCTCTTAAAAATTAATGAGAATTAGCTATATGTAATAGCCAATCCTCTGTTAATAAAGTAACTAAGTTAATAAGCATTATTCAATATCAGTTTTTTTGATTTGAGCACCTTTGCGAATATTGCAAGCAGCGACCTTACCAAATAATGTTTCATATTCGTTGACGCTGAAGTCTCCATTGCCTGGGCGTTTAACCCATAGGTTATCTCCGGACAACAGTTCTCCTTTTTTAATGTCTTTATCTGCTACGACAGATGCAAAGGCGAAATCTTTAGTTGGCTTTTCTCCCGCGATAATCGTGTCTTTTTTGCCGCCGCGTGCCAATTTTAAAGCATGAGCGCCTTGCTTGAGCTCTTTAAAAGTATCCGGATTCATAGAGCATACAATATCCGGACCTGGGCGATCCATGCGGTCAGTAAAGTGACGCTCTAAAATCGAACCGCCTAAAGCTACTGCTCCTAAGCAAGCATAGTTATCTAAGGTATGGTCAGACAGGCCAATGATTGCGTCTGGAAAGGCTTCAGATAAATCGTTCATACCACCCAATCGAACATCTTCGTAAGGGGTTGGGTAGATGTTGGTACAGTGAAGCAAAGCATAAGGTACCCCTGCTTCTCGAATAATTTCTACCGACTTTTTGATGCTTTCAATAGAATTCATGCCGGTAGAGAGAATAATAGGCTTACCAAAAGAGGCCACCAGTTTAATTAATGGGTAGTTATTACATTCGCCAGAGCCGATTTTATATGCTGGAATATCCATACGTTGTAATCGTAAAGCAGCTGCACGAGAGAAAGGAGTACTGATAAAAATCATACCCTTACTCTCTACGTATTCTTTTAATTTAATCTCATCTTCTTCATTCAGGGCGCAACGTTCCATAATTTCATAAATAGAGACATCTGCATTGCCTGGAATGACTTGTTTGGCCTCATCAGACATTTCGTCTTCAACGATGTGTGTTTGATGTTTAACAACTTCAGCGCCTGCATTATAGGCAGCATCAACCATTTCAAAAGCTGTTTTTAAAGAGCCTTCATGATTGATGCCGATTTCACAGATAATCAATGGTTCGTGGTTGTAACCTACTGAACGATTACCAATTTTAAATTCGTTGTTGTTTTGCATTTAGCTTTCCTTGTGATTAAGAATGTTTTCTGCCTGTTGTAAATCAAGCTCAGTATCAATATCGATAGAGTCTTGATGAGACATAATATAAAGTTTGGTTGGGGCGATAAAAAAACAATTATTTGCAATTAGTGAAGCAGTATCATTAATGTAAATTGCACCATTAGGCCTAAATGCCTGAGGTAATTGTTGGCGAGGCTGCTCCAAATCGCTTAGATGGCGCATGGGGGCATATTCGCCATTATTGATTTGAAGCAGGGTTTTTAGTGGATGATGCTCCATTGGGCATGCAGAGACAACGGATCCTTTTATTTTCTCATCAAATAGAGAAAAAGCTTCACGAATATGAGCCCCTGTGCGTAATGGACTGGTTGGTTGTAATAGGGTTACTGTGCCGGAATTACTGCCAATTGTTTCTAAAGCATGTATTACACCTGAAATAGAGCTGGCTGTATCGGAGGCCAGCTCTGCAGGGCGTAGGACGACTTCGACACCGAAATTTTTAGCTTCTTCTGCAATTAACCCGCCATCAGTCGAAACAATTATGCGGTCAAAACACTTTGATGATATAGCAGCATTAATTGTATGACCAAGTAATGATATGCCATTCATTTTCCGGAGATTTTTTAATGGCAATCCTTTGGAGTTTTGGCGCGCAAGTATAACCGCAATATTTTGTTTTTCCATAATTTAAAGATTCAAATCGATAAAACGTTTTTGAGCAGAAACATTCCACGTTTCAGGATTGTTGATTACTTCAGCAAATCTTTCTGTGCTGGTGCGAGTATCTCCGCCATTAAAGGTATCATCTGCTTCAAATTTGCCTAAACTGCATGCTTGTTGAATCGCATCAAAGATATTTTTAGTTTCATAATCTGTATGAATAATAGATTTTCCCATATGGCGGTTACTTTGGCGTGTACCAACATCAATTGAAGGGACACCGTAGAGAGGAGCTTCTCTAATACCTGCACTTGAGTTGCCGACCATAAATTTAGCATGTTTCAATAAGACTAAAAAATATTCAAATCGAATGGAAGGAAATGCAATAAATTTATCAGATTGATATTTTAATAATTCTTGCAGAATACTTTCAGTGCCAGTGTCATTATTAGGGTAGATGCTAATGATATTTTGGCCACTTAATTCTAATGCTTTGAAATATTGGGCCGCATATTGTGGCATTAAATGTGCTTCTGTAGTCACGGGGTGAAACATAGAAATACCATAATTTTCGTATGGTAAACCGTAATATTCTTTGACTTCTTCTAAGGATGGGAGGGTGGAAGAGGCCATAACATCTAAATCGGGGGAGCCGATGATGTGAATATGCTTTCTTTTTTCTCCCATTTGCACTAGGCGAGTGACAGCTTGTTCATTTGCTACCAAGTGGATATGAGAAAGTTTACTAATAGAATGACGAATGGAGTCATCTACTGTACCAGATAGTTCACCACCTTCGATATGGCAAACTAAACGGCTGCTTAATGCACCTACAGCTGCGCCTGCTAGTGCTTCTAAACGGTCGCCGTGAATCATGACCATATCAGGTTCAATTTCATCAGATAGACGAGAGATAAACGTAATGGTATTGCCTAAAACGGCACCCATTGGTTCACCTTGGATTTGATTTGAAAACAGATATGTATGTTGATAGTTTTCTCGAGTTACTTCCTTGTAGGTTCTGCCATATGTTTTCATCATATGCATACCAGTTACAATCAAATGCAATTCAAGGTCTGGGTGATTTTCAATATAGGCTAATAAAGGTTTTAGCTTGCCGAAGTCGGCTCTGGTACCTGTAATGCAAAGAATTCTTTTCATGATTTTAGAATCTATAAGTATATAAGTATAAGGAAGTTGGAAAGAAGAATACTAATTATACTCTACGTACTCATAAATTTATTTCGATTAAGTGCTATAATTAGGCCATTTATAATTATATTAGGATTTGGCTTGTGTTTAAAGTGAAATTTTATATTCGTCACGCAGTATTATTATTGTGTGGAAGTTTAATTGTAGGATGCTCTGCGATTCCTTCATCAGGCCCCAGCGCAAAAAAAATTGTCTCTTTAGGGCAACAATCTGAAGTTCAAATTCCTGAAGTGGAGCTGATTGATGTGAATCATACGGTTGCTCAGTTATTATATAAGGCTCAGATAAATCAGTCATTCACTCAGTTTGGCGATGGTTATGCTTCGGCTGGTACGCTAAATATTGGTGATGTATTGGATATTATGATTTGGGAAGCGCCGCCGGCAGTATTGTTTGGTGGTGGCCTTTCTTCGATGGGCTCGGGTAGTGCGCATCAAACTAAGTTGCCAGAGCAGTTGGTCACGGCACGTGGTACGGTTTCTGTGCCGTTTGTTGGCGATATTTCGGTGGTCGGTAAAACGCCTGGTCAGGTTCAGGAAATTATTAAAGGCCGCCTGAAAAAAATGGCCAATCAGCCACAAGTGATGGTGCGTTTGGTGCAGAATAATGCGGCGAATGTGTCGGTGATTCGTGCTGGGAATAGTGTGCGTATGCCGCTGACGGCAGCCGGTGAGCGTGTGTTGGATGCGGTGGCTGCGGTAGGTGGTTCAACGGCAAATGTGCAGGATACGAATGTGCAGCTGACACGTGGCAATGTAGTACGAACTGTTGCCTTGGAAGATTTAGTTGCAAATCCGCGACAAAATATTTTGCTGCGTCGCGGTGATGTGGTTACCATGATTACCAATCCCTATACCTTTACGTCTATGGGTGCGGTGGGGAGAACACAAGAAATCGGTTTTTCAGCCAGAGGCTTATCGCTTTCTGAAGCCATTGGCCGTATGGGCGGTTTGCAAGATCGCCGTTCTGATGCGCGTGGTGTGTTTGTGTTCCGCTATACGCCATTGGTGGAATTGCCGGCAGAACGTCAGGATAAATGGATTGCTCAAGGTTATGGCAGTGAGGCAGAGATTCCAACGGTATATCGTGTGAATATGGCTGATGCGCATTCGCTATTTTCTATGCAGCGCTTTCCTGTGAAGAATAAAGATGTATTGTATGTGTCGAATGCGCCGTTGGCTGAAGTGCAGAAATTTTTGTCGTTTGTGTTCTCGCCGGTTACCAGTGGCGCGAACAGTATTAATAATTTAACTAATTAATGTGAGTAATTAAGATGTCTGAGCAACTTCCTGTGGCAGTTGCCACTGAAACCAAAGCCGAGCGTAAAAAGCCGAAAAAGAAAAGTTGGATTAAAAAGCTAAGCCCTTTATTTTGGGTAACGGTGATTATCCCTACGGTAATTTCGTTGGTGTATTTCGGCTTCTTCGCTTCCGATCGTTTTACGTCGCAATCGAGCTTTGTGGTGCGCTCGCCTAAAAGCCAATCTTCTCTCAATGGCCTGGGTGCCATTTTGCAGGGCACAGGTTTTGCCCGTGCGCAAGATGATATTTACACGGTTGGGGAGTATATGCGTTCGCGCTCGTCTTTGGATGAACTGCGTAAAATCTTGCCGGTGCGTGAGTTTTATGAAACCAAAGGTGATGCGTTCAGCCGCTTTAATGGGTTTGGGTTCCGTGGCGAGGAAGAGGCTTTTTATCAATACTATAAAAATCAGGTGATGATCAATTTTGATACGGTTTCGGGTATTTCCACGTTGAATGTAACTTCCTTTGATGCGCTGGAATCTAAGAAAATCAATGAGGCTTTGTTAAAACAAGGTGAAGCATTGATTAACCAGTTGAACGATCGTGCACGTGCTGATACGGTGCGCTATGCGGAAGAAGTAGTGAAAACGGCGGCAGAGCGGGTAAAGGAAGCCTCTCAGAATCTGACGGATTACCGGATTGCCAATGGCGTTTTTGATTTGAAAGCGCAATCGGAAGTGCAAATGGGGTTGGTTTCCAAGCTGCAAGATGAATTGATTGTGATTCAAACCCAGCTGGATCAGGTGAAAGCAGTCACTCCGGAGAATCCGCAGATTCCGGGTTTGCAGGCGCGTGAGCAGAGCTTGCGTAAAGAAATTGACCAACAGTTACGTGCCATTTCGGGCGGTGGGCATTCTTCGTTGTCTAATCAGGCTGCCGAATATCAGCGTGTGTATTTGGAAAACCAGTTGGCAGAGCAGCAGTTGGCAGCCGCCATGACTTCTTTGGAAAGTGCCAAGGTTGAAGCAGACCGTCAGCAGCTTTATTTGGAAGTGATCTCGCAACCGAGCCTGCCGGATTTGGCACATGAGCCTAAACGGTTATACAACATTGTTGCCACTCTGATTATCGGCTTGATGGTTTATGGTATTTTGAGCCTGTTGACTGCCAGCATTCGTGAGCATAAAAACTGATGAAAGCCTTGCATAAAACATCATTTTGGGAATCTTTAGCCATTCAAAGGCGCGTAATCGGTGCGCTGTTGATGCGGGAAATTATCACCCGTTACGGTCGCAATAATATTGGCTTTTTATGGCTGTTTGTTGAGCCGTTGCTGATGACATTCGTTATCGTCTTGATGTGGAAATTTTTAAGGGCAGACCGATATTCAACTTTGAATATTGTCGCATTTGCGATTACTGGCTATCCGATGTTGATGATGTGGCGTAATGCCTCAAAACGGGCAGTTGGGTCGATTTCTTCAAATGCCAGCTTGCTTTATCACCGCAATGTAAGAGTTTTGGATACCATCTTGGCGCGCATGATTTTGGAAATTGCTGGTGCAACCATTGCGCAGATTGTGATTATGGCGGTATTGATTGCGATTGGCTGGATTGAAATGCCGGCAGATATGTTTTATATGCTGATGGCTTGGCTTTTGATGGCTTTTTTTGCGATTGGTTTGGGTTTGGTGATTTGTTCGATTGCCTTTAATTTCGAGCCGTTTGGCAAGATTTGGGGCACATTGACTTTTGTGATGATGCCGTTATCCGGTGCGTTCTTTTTTGTGCATAATTTGCCGCCCAAGGTACAAGAATATGCATTAATGATTCCGATGGTGCATGGCACAGAAATGTTCCGTGCCGGATATTTTGGCAGCGATGTAATTACCTATGAAAATCCTTGGTATATCGTATTGTGCAATCTGGTGTTGTTGTTGTTTGGCTTGGCGATGGTCAGTAAATTCAGTAAAGGAGTCGAGCCGCAATGATTTCAGTTGAACACGTTTCCAAACGCTATCTGACCCGCCAAGGTTGGCGGACAGTCTTGCACGATATTAGCTTCAAAATGGAGAAGGGCGAGAAAATCGGTATTCTCGGCCGCAACGGTGCAGGTAAATCGACGCTCATCCGTTTGATCAGTGGCGTTGAGCCGCCGACCACGGGTGAAATCAAGCGGACAATGAGTATTTCTTGGCCTTTGGCATTCTCCGGTGCGTTTCAAGGCAGTCTGACCGGTATGGACAATTTGCGTTTCATCTGCCGGATTTACAATGTCGATATCGATTATGTGAAAGCGTTTACGGAAGAATTTTCGGAGCTGGGGCAATATTTGTATGAGCCGGTGAAACGCTATTCTTCAGGTATGAAAGCGCGTTTGGCTTTTGCGCTGTCGTTGGCGGTGGAGTTTGACTGTTACCTGATTGACGAAGTGATTGCAGTTGGTGACTCGCGTTTTGCCGATAAATGTAAGTACGAGTTGTTTGAAAAGCGCAAAGACCGTTCCATCATCTTGGTGTCGCACAGCCACAGCGCCATGAAGCAATATTGCGATAATGCGATGGTGCTGGAAAAAGGGCATATGTACCAGTTTGAAGATATGGACAAAGCCTACGAATATTATAATTCGCTGCCTTAAAGCGATTGTTTTTAAATCAGGCCGTCTGAAATTTCAGACGGCCTGTCCGTTGGAATTCTATTGATGAACATTACTCAAATTCTTTCCCAAGAACTCTCCGCGACTGCCGCGCAAATCACCGCCGCCGTCGAGCTTTTGGACGACGGCGCGACCGTGCCGTTTATCGCCCGCTACCGCAAGGAAGCGACGGGCGGGTTGGACGATACGCAGTTGCGCCGGCTTGCCGAGCGGCTGCAATATCTGCGCGAGTTGGAAGAGCGCAAAGCCGTTGTTTTAAAAAGCATTGAAGAGCAAGGCAAGCTTTCAGACGACCTCAGGGCGCAAATCGAAGCCGCCGATAACAAAACCGCGCTGGAAGACCTGTATCTGCCCTACAAACCCAAACGCCGCACCAAAGCGCAAATCGCGCGCGAACACGGTTTGCAGCCGCTGGCGGACGTGTTGCTTGCCGAGCAGTCGCAGGACGTGGAAGCCGCCGCACAAGGCTACCTGAACGAAAACGTCCCCGATGCCAAAGCCGCGTTGGACGGCGCGCGTGCGATTCTGATGGAGCAGTTTGCCGAAGACGCGGAACTTATCGGCACGCTGCGCGACAAGCTGTGGAACGAAGCCGAAATCCACGCGCAAGTCGTTGAAGGCAAAGAAACCGAAGGCGAAAAATTCAGCGATTATTTCGACCACCGCGAACCCGTCCGCACTATGCCCAGCCACCGCGCGCTGGCGGTTTTGCGCGGCCGCAACGAAGGCGTGTTGAACATCGCGCTCAAATACCAGCCCGACGACACGCCGATTACCCGGCAAAGCGAATACGAGCAAATCATCGCCTGCCGCTTCAAGGTTTCAGACGGCCACAAATGGCTGCGCGATACCGTGCGTCTGACTTGGCGCGCGAAAATCTTTTTGTCGTTGGAACTTGAAGCCCTAGGCCGTCTGAAAGAAGCCGCCGACACCGACGCGATTACCGTGTTCGCCCGCAATCTCAAAGACTTGCTGCTCGTCGCGCCCGCCGGACGGCTGACCACGCTGGGTCTCGACCCCGGCTACCGCAACGGCGTGAAATGCGCCGTGGTGGACGACACCGGCAAGCTGCTGGATACCGTCATCGTCTATTTGCATCAAGAAAACAATATGTTGGCAACGCTGTCGCGCCTGATTAAGCAACACGGCGTGAAGCTCATCGCCATCGGCAACGGCACCGCCAGCCGCGAAACCGACAAAATCGCGGGCGAACTGGTGCGCGGAATGCCGGAAATGGGGCTGCACAAAATCGTCGTGTCCGAAGCCGGCGCGTCGATTTATTCCGCGTCCGAACTGGCGGCGCGCGAGTTCCCCGACTTGGACGTTTCCCTGCGCGGCGCGGTGTCCATCGCCCGCAGGCTGCAAGACCCGCTTGCCGAGTTGGTCAAAATCGACCCTAAATCCATCGGCGTGGGCCAGTATCAGCACGATGTGAACCAAAACCAGCTCGCCAAATCGCTGGACGCAGTGGTCGAAGACTGCGTGAACGCCGTCGGCGTGGACGTGAATACCGCCTCCGCCCCGCTCTTGGCGCGGATTTCCGGCTTGAATCAAACCCTTGCCCAAAACATCGTTGCCTACCGCGATGAAAACGGCGCGTTCGACAGCCGCAAAAAATTGCTGAAAGTACCGCGTTTGGGCGAAAAAACCTTCGAGCAGGCGGCAGGCTTTTTGCGGATTAACGGCGGTAAAGAGCCGTTGGACGCGAGCGCCGTCCACCCCGAAGCCTATCCCGTCGTCGCCAAAATGCTGGCGCAACAAGGCATTAGCGCCGCCGAACTCATCGGCAACCGCGAGCGCGTGAAGCAAATCAAAGCGTCCGACTTCACCGACGAACGCTTCGGCCTGCCGACCATTTTGGACATCCTGTCCGAACTGGAAAAACCCGGCCGTGATCCGCGCGGCGAGTTTCAGACGGCATCGTTTGCCGAAGGTATCCACGAAATCAGCGACTTGCAAGTCGGTATGATACTCGAAGGCGTGGTTTCCAACGTCGCCAACTTCGGCGCGTTCGTGGACATCGGCGTCCATCAGGACGGCTTGGTGCACATCTCCGCCCTGTCCAACAAGTTCGTCCAAGACCCGCGCGAAGTGGTGAAAGCTGGCGACGTGGTGAAAGTGAAAGTGCTGGAAGTCGATGCTGCACGCAAACGCATCGCGCTGACCATGCGCTTGGATGACGAACCGGGCGGCGCAAAACATAAAATGCCGTCTGAAAACCGCAGCCGCGAACGGACAGCCGGCCGCAAACCCCAACGCAACGACCGCGCCCCAGCCAATTCGGCGATGGCGGATGCGTTTGCGAAGCTGAAGCGGTAAAATAATCGAAGAGTTTATGGATTTTGACTTATGCACACACCACTTACCTATATTGACCTTTTCTCAGGAGCAGGAGGCCTATCCTTGGGTTTTGAACAAGCCGGATTCCAACAATTGCTTTCTGTTGAAATGGAGTCTGATTATTGTCAGACTTACCGTACCAACTTCCCCCATCATCAATTACTGCAAAAAGATTTAACCACACTAACCGAACAAGATTTAATCAATTGTCTTAACGGACAAGCAGTTGATTTGATTATTGGAGGACCACCTTGTCAAGGTTTTAGTATGGCAGGAAAGATTGGACGGACATTTACAGATGACCCACGCAACCATTTATTTAAAGAGTTTGTCCGAATAGTTAAAATTGTCCAACCATATTTTTTTGTTATGGAAAATGTAGCGCGACTCTATACACACAATTCAGGTAAAACACGTATTGAGATTATTCAAGCATTTCAGAATATCGGTTATTCGGTGGAATGTAAGATACTGAGTGCAGCCGATTTCGGTGTTCCTCAGATACGTAGCCGAGTGATATTTATCGGGAGGAGGGATAAAGGCAAAATTTCCTTTCCCGAACCTTTGCAGATTTCCCATCAGACTGTTGGATCAGCAATAGGACATTTTCCAAAACTGGCTGCTGGCGAAAGCAATCCACACGTTGCAAATCATGAAGCTATGAATCATTCGGCACAAATGTTAGAAAAAATGGCATTTGTTAAAAATGGAGGTAACCGTAACGATATTCCTGAACCATTACGTCCGAAAACAGGTGATATCCGTAAATACATCCGTTACAACAGCAACAAAACCAGCCGTTTGTATTACAGGAGATATGCGCAAAGTTTTTCACTATGAACAGAATCGGGCGTTAACCGTTCGTGAATTAGCTGCCTTACAATCTTTCCCTGATAATTTTATTTTTTGCGGCAGCAAAATTGCCCAGCAGCAGCAGGTTGGTAACGCCGTACCGCCTTTATTGGCAAAAGCTATTGCTGAAAGTATTTTAAAAATGAGTGAAAATGAATAAGCAATATCCGAAAATTAACTATATCGGTAATAAAGAGAAAATAGCTTCCTGGATTTGTGACCAGCTTCCGTCTGATGTAGATACAGTTGCAGATGTATTTAGTGGAGGCTGTTCCTTTGCCTACGAAGCCAAAAAACGCGGCTATCGTGTGATTACTAACGATATTTTGGCAATTAATTACCAAATTGCTTTAGCATTAATAGAAAACAACCATGAAACATTAAATGACGATGATGTCGCAATGATTTTTTCAGGCAGCCCGCATGCCGGTTTTATGAGTCAGCGTTATGCCGAAAAATTCTATTTTCACGATGAATACCAACAACTTGATTTGTAACGTAAAAATATAGGGAAACTGGATAACCAGTATAAACGCGCTTTGGCGTTTACTTTAATGCGTCGCGCCATGATACGTAAAATGCCCTATACGGAAGATATGCGCCCAGGCGATACCGCTAATCCTTATGGTGCGTCCAAAGCGATGGTGGAACGGATGTTAACCGACAT
>OCLS01000649.1_pt1 | contig 18474 bp, 19 predicted proteins | sample 1496011 | NCBI WGS metagenome assembly OCLS01 (sample SAMN04168690, study PRJEB22393) | synthetic metagenome | isolation source: purchased from BEI Resources HM-276D | reverse complement strand
TAGTTTGTCTAGCATCATAAAATAAAAATTGACGTTTCACGTTGTTTGTTTCGTTTAGTTTTCAAAGTTCAACATCGCGTTTCAGCGACTTTTATAATTTAACATCTTGCGTTGAATCTGTCAACAACTTTTTTCTTTCGTTCCTGACGACGCTTATTAATTTACCATATTAACCATTCACAAGTCAACACTTTTTAAAAAAATGCCAAAATAAATTTATCTTGGCATGATATAAAGCTTAATAACCACTAATGCAGCAACACCGGGTAGACCTAATAAACTTGTGATTGTTGCAGTACCCAAGTTAATTGGAAGATGAAAATCAAAATATGTTCCTACAACATTTACGATAAAAAGTAATGCTACTCCTAAAGTAACATGAAAGAGCGCTTTTCCTATAAAACGTAACGGCTTAGAAGAAACACCAAAAACAAGGAAAATAAAAACTAACGCAAGAATACCAACAATAATAATTGTAGAATTCATTTTTTCCTCCTTATGAATGACCTATACACATTTATTTGTATGGGACAAGACGATAAAAAAGAACGTTTATTATATAACTCCAGTCGTTTCATTTTATTCACCTTGATTCTGCTACACGTTCTTCACAAAAAACATTAATCGATCTTTCCAAACAAATAAAATAAAAAGGCTCTGCTTTTTCAGCAGAACCTTTTACCATTGCTCCATCTTTACAGGACGACGTTTTGCTTCTTTTAGCAAGAAGAAATATTTCGCCTCTGCTATTTTCAAAGAACAAAGTACATCTTGAGATGGTTCAACACTTTGTTCAACCATTCTCTTTTGACGTAACCATTCATTCTTCACCTTTTCTAACAGTACAATTAGCTTATCATCATACTCTTTACGCAATTTACCCTTTTTTTGAAAGAACATTTTTGTTTCTCCTCTTATACTTCTCTACGACCTTCTAATGCTTTCGACAGTGTCACTTCATCTGCATATTCTAAATCTCCACCAACTGGCAGACCGTGTGCAATACGAGTTACTTTAATACCTGTCGGCTTTAAGAGGCGGGATATATACATCGCTGTAGCTTCCCCTTCAATATTAGGATTTGTTGCTAATATTACTTCTTGTACTGTTTCATCGTGTAGTCGCTTTAGAAGTTGCGGGATATTAATGTCTTCTGGTCCAATTCCCTCCATTGGAGAGATAGCACCACGTAACACATGATATACACCTTGATACTCTTTCATCTTTTCCATCGCGATTACATCTTTCGGTTCTTGCACGACACAAACAACTGATTGATCTCGATGTGAATCGTTACAAATATAACAAGGGTCACGGTCAGTAATATGCCCGCATACAGAACAATATGCTAAGTCTCGCTTCGCATTTACAAGTGCTTTTGCAAAACCTAACACATCATCTTCTTTCATATCTAATACGAAAAACGCCAATCGAACCGCTGTTTTCGGTCCGATTCCTGGCAATTTCATAAAACTATCAATTAGTTTTGATATTGGTTCTGGATAATGCATATATCAATATCCTCCTAGAACATTCCACCCGGTAAGTTTAAGCCTTTTGTAAATTTACCCATTGTAGAGTTTGAAAGTTCATCAGCTTTTTTAAGTGCATCGTTTGTTGCAGCTAAAACTAAGTCTTGTAACATTTCGATATCTTCTGGATCTACAACTTCTTCTTTCACTTTTACTTCAAGAATTTGCTTATGACCATTTGCAATAACTGTGATCATACCGCCGCCAGCTGTACCTTCAACTGTTTTTTCGCCAAGTTCTTCTTGCGCCTTTGCCATTTCCTTTTGCATCTTTTGCATTTGTTTCATCATGTTATTCATATTTCCCATTCCGCCACGCATCATAATTAATTCCTCCTAATTATTATTACTCTTTTATTTCAATGAGTTCTTGCCCTACTAATTTTACAGCCTCTTCTATAAGAGGATCTTCTTTTTTCTCTGGGCTTTCTTCAGAACTTCCACCTTCACGCTGTAAAAAATCTTCACGGATTTTACCCCATTCACTTTTTGGAATGGCAATCATATTTAATCTTTTACTTAGCAATTCAAATAAAGTTTGTTCCACTGTATCCATAGCCTCTCGATTTTCGCTTGCCATTTTACAGTGAATCTCATATTGGAACGCTAAAACGTAAGTATCATCTGAAGCCGCTACCGGTTCGCTATTTTCTAATAAAACAGCAAACGCTACTTTGTTGTATGCTTTGAGTCTTCCTAACAACTCTCCCCATACAGCTTTTAATTGTTCTAAATCTTGACGCTTCGCTTGCTTTAATACTTCATTTACGCGTCCGACAGGTATCTTCATACTTCCTGTCCGTACTGGCTTTGGTGCTGCACGCGTCTCTCTGACTTCCTGCTGCACACCGGCCGGCACACCATTCTTTTTGACTTGTTCTAGCTCTTTCTCCAATTGCTGCATCCTGTTCATAATTGCTTGTAAACGATCTGCACCATTTGCTTGCATCATAAACTGTTGACACAGTTGTACCATAACAACTTCTAAGAAAATTCGCGGGTGATTTGTCCACTTCATTTCCTGTTGCGCTTTACTAAGAGTATGAATGATCTCATAGATTACTTCCGGTTGCATTTCTTCACTTAACGTCCGGAATTGCTCATCAACCATCACTCGTTCCAACATATGTTCCAATTGTGGTGAAGTTTGATATAAAAGCATATCACGATAATAGTAAATGAAATCTTCCATAAAGCGTACTGGATCTTTCCCTTTACCCATCATCTCATCTATGATACGTAATGCTCTTGATACATCATTTTCACGTATACATTCTACTAAGTTGCCTAAGTATTGCTGAGAAACAGACCCTGTTACAGCTAATACATCTTCTGTCGTAACAGTCTCATCACTATAAGATATTGCCTGATCAATAAGACTGAGCGCATCACGCATACCACCTTCAGCGGCACGTGCAACAATTTGTAATGCCTCATCTTCTACTTGCGTACCTTCATTGTTCACAACTGTCGATAATCTCTCAACAATATCATTTACTGATATCTTTCGAAATTCGAAACGTTGGCAACGCGAAATAATTGTAGGCGGTATCTTATGCGGTTCTGTTGTCGCTAAAATAAAGATAACATGTCCTGGCGGTTCTTCTAACGTTTTTAAAAGCGCATTGAAGGCACCCATGGAAAGCATGTGAACTTCATCAATAATGTATACTTTATATTCTACAGCACTTGGAGCATATTTTACTTTATCTCTAATATCTCGAATTTCATCTACACCGTTATTTGAAGCCGCATCAATTTCTAATACATCTGAAATAGATCCTTGTGTAATCCCCAAACAAGAAGGACATTCATTACAAGGTTCAGCTACCGGAGCATGTTCACAGTTAATTGCTTTTGCAAACACTTTTGCAATTGTCGTTTTTCCTGTTCCCCTCGGCCCAGAAAATAAATAAGCATGTGAAACTTTCTCTTGAAGAAGGGCATTTTGCAACGTTTTTGTCACGTGCTTTTGACCGACTACATCTTCAAACTTTTGCGGTCTCCATGTTCGGTATAACGCTTGGTATGACACGAAAATACGGCCTCCCTCAAAGGTTATTATCTCATTTATTATAACCCATTCTGTTTATAGATTCCAAAAGTTATTTTCTATACAAAAAACCCACCTTAGTATTAAGGTGAGTTTTGTATACATATATAACTGCCGTGCACCTTCTGTCGATTACGTACCATAAGCGTTACTTAAGCAGTTAGCTCGGTTCAGGCACTCCTGCGGCACACGAGAAGACCCGCTTATTGCTGCTTCCTTCCGGACCTGACAAGGTTCACGGGGTCCCGTTGCGCAGGACCCAAACGTCAACACCACTTACTTAAGGCAGACCTTACAGCAACATAACCTCGAGAAGGGATTCGGCCTCGCTAGAGCGGATTGCGAGTATAGGGCACCGCTACCTCCCCGCTTAGCACGGCAAAGTTAAAACCAATATTCGGTTGCCTTCATTAAAGGCACTATCAGTATAACTTGTTTTTTTATAAAATGCAAATACGTTAATTCTCTTTACTTTTCTCTAATTTCTTAATCGCTTTTCTTTTTTTACGAAGCGCTCTAAAAAAGTTCGTTAATAGCGTACCGCACTCTTCTTCTAATACACCAGCCACTACTTCACATTGATGATTAAAGCGTTCATCCGTTAACAGATTCATCAATGTCCCTGCACATCCACCTTTCGGATCACTCGCACCATATACAACTCGCTTTACTCGTGATAAAACAATTCCACCCGCACACATCGGACAAGGCTCTAATGTTACATATAACGTCGCATCTTCTAAACGCCATGTCCCTAATTTTTTGCATGCCTCATCAATAGCTAACAACTCAGCGTGAGCTATTGATCTTTGCTCAGTCTCCCTTAAATTATGAGCAACACTAATTACTTCACCATTTAATACTATAACTGCACCAATCGGTACTTCTTGTATTGCCTCTGCTTTTTTAGCCTCTTCTATTGCTAACTGCATAAAATAAATATCTTGATCACGTTCCATAACATAGTCCTTTCATTACAAATAAAGTACACTTATTTCCATTTACTACACATGGGATAACTTTTACAAATTCAATCCACCCTAAGAAAAAAGAGAGGGGATTACATATGAAGAATACTGCCTTACTCATTATCGATATGATTAATGACTTTCAATTTTCACACGGGCCTATCCTAGCCAAAAAATGCGAAATTATAACCACTCCTATTTTACAATTAAAGAAGACAATGAAATCCTTCGGTTGTCCCATCATTTATATTAATGACCATTATCAACTTTGGAGATCTGATATTGACCAATTGATTACTCATTGTACAAATGAGTATAGTGAAAATATCATTCATAAGATCGCTCCAAATGCTGATGATTACATTTTTATTAAACCACATTACTCTGCTTTTTATGAAACACCTTTAAATTCTTTATTAGGCTATTTAAAAATAGAAAATCTAATATTAACAGGTGTCGCCGGGAATATATGTATCCTCTTTACAGCTAACGATGCTCATATGAGGAATTATACATTGTATGTACCACAGGACTGTATTGCCTCTAATGATGATCAGGATAACTTACATGCTTTAAAAATAATGGAAACCACATTAAAAGCAAATATAGTACCGTCGTTTCAAATAAAATTTGATTAATACATATATCTATTTTCCAACTTTTTATATCAAATTAACCCGCTCGCTTCCCTCTTGTGCTACAATAATTCTGTTTTGTGTTTTTAGTAGTCACGGTAAATCACTGATTGAAAGGAGGAAACAGCGTGACCGGAGTACCATTTATCACGGTTGAAGGACCAATTGGTGTTGGAAAAACTTCACTTGCGAAGGAAATTTCAACTCACATGCAACTCCACTTACTGAAAGAGATTGTTGATGAAAACCCCTTTTTAGGAAAGTTCTATGAAGACATCGACGAATGGAGTTTTCAAACAGAGATGTTCTTTCTTTGTAATAGATACAAACAATTAGAAGATATTAACATAAAGTATTTGAATCAAAGGAAGCCAGTAGTAGCGGATTATCATATATTCAAAAATGTAATTTTTGCATCCCGTACATTGAAAGATTCTCAATATGACAAGTACATGCAAATCTATCGTATCCTTACACAAGATATGCCAGTTCCAAACGTTATCGTTTATTTAACAGCTAGCCTAGAAACATTACAAAAGCGAATCGCAATGCGCGGAAGAGAATTCGAAAAAAATATGGATCCAAATTACTTACTACAGCTCACAAAAGATTACGAAACAGCAATGGATGCTTTTAAAAAGGACCATCCAGATATCCCAGTATTGAAATTTAACGGAGACGATATGGATTTTGTAAAAAATCCTGATGATTTAAACGTCATCCTATCTGCCCTTCAAAATACTCTCTTAAAGGAGTCGAAATAATAATGAATTTAAGGCAAAAATATGATATACCAAATGACGCAGTAATCACTATCGCTGGAACAGTGGGTGTCGGTAAATCCACTATGACAACTGCATTGGCTAACGCTTTAGGGTATCGCACATCATTTGAAAAGGTAGATTCTAATCCGTATTTGGACAAGTTCTATGCTGATTTCACACGCTGGAGCTTTCACTTACAAGTGTATTTTTTAGCAGAACGATTTAAAGAACAAAAAAGAATTTTTGAATACGGTGGCGGTTTTGTTCAAGATCGCTCTATCTATGAAGACACTGGCATTTTTGCAAAAATGCATCACGAAAAAGGTACAATGACGGAAACTGATTATGAAACATATAAAGGTTTATTTGACGCTATGGTCATGACTCCTTACTTCCCACATCCAGATTTATTAATTTACTTAGAAGGTTCTTTCGATGATATCGTTGATCGTATCCAAGAACGTGGACGTCCGATGGAACAGCAAACACCAATCGAGTATTGGAAAGAGATGCATGGGCGTTATGAAAACTGGATTAACAACTTTAATTCATGCCCTGTTTTACGATTAAACATTAATGAATACGATATTTTAAAAGATGGCGATTCCATTGAACCAATCATTAAAAAAATCGGTCATTTTTTAAAACAAACACGTAAACTTGTAAAATAAAAAACCCGTGCATATGCACGGGTTTTTCTATTAAATTACTTTTTCTTTGTTGGAGCAATAATTTCACTCTCAGGTTTTCCAGCGTTAATACGCTGACGAACAGTACTTGTACTAATATCGTACGCCTCAGCAATCTCTTTAACAGTCATTTCTTTCCCGTTAATTACTGCTGTTAATACTTTACCTGTACGTTTTGGAGCTGCTTCTTTCTTTCCAGCTTCTTTTTTAACTTTTTTTGGTGCCTCTACTTTTGTTGCAGTTTGCTTTACATCACAAGTGCAACCACAAAGTTTACGGAATGTATCATCGCTAATAATGCGTGATACATTTGCACCACTGTTTAAAATTCTATTGTTCTTACAGACAGGACATTGTACATAATATAAAGTTTTTCCATCTAAAGGAAACGTTTGTATAATAAGATCCATGTTGACTCCTTTCATATCTATGAAGATAATCATCGGAATATGAGTGTGTAATAAGGACAAAATTGCCTTACACCATACTTTATGATTGGTTTTAAAATAAAAACTCGTTACGTGTGGTAACGAGTTCTCCAATCTCCACTTATATGCGCTGTTGTCAATTATATCTGGAGGAGGTAGAGGGATTCGAACCCCCGCGCGACTCTCGCCGCCTGTCGGTTTTCAAGACCGATCCCTTCAGCCAGACTTGGGTATACCTCCATATTGACATCAAATATAATATCAAAAGAAAAACAGTTAGTCAACCCTACTAAAATAAATTATGAGGAAAGGAAAATTTTACTTTTCCTCTCCTACATCATAGTACTGACAACGCTCATAATTACCAATCACTCATACCGATGAATGTTTATAAATTTACTTAATAACTGTTTTTCCTCCCATATAAGGGCGAAGAACTTCTGGAATTATAATTGTACCATCTTCTTGTTGGTAGTTCTCTAAAATAGCTGCCACCGTACGTCCAATTGCAAGACCAGATCCATTTAATGTATGAACATGTTCTGGTTTGCCGTTTGGCTCACGACGGAAACGGATATTTGCACGTCTCGCTTGGAAAGCCTCGAAATTACTACAAGAAGAGATTTCACGATATGTGCCATAGCTTGGAATCCATACTTCAATATCGTATTTCTTCGCTGCCGTAAATCCTAAATCGCCTGTGCACATGCTCATAACGCGATATGGCAACTCTAATAATTGTAACACGCGTTCTGCATCATTTGTTAGTTTTTCTAACTCTTCATAAGAATCTTCTGGTTTTACAAACTTCACAAGCTCTACTTTATTGAACTGGTGCTGACGAATTAAACCACGTGTATCACGGCCAGCTGAACCTGCTTCAGAACGGAAACAAGAGCTAAATGCAGCATATCTTATAGGCAATTGTTCTTTATTTAAGATCTCATCACGGTGCATATTTGTTACAGGTACTTCAGCTGTTGGAATTAAGAAGTAGTCTTCACTTTCAATACGGAATGCATCTTCTTCAAACTTCGGAAGTTGTCCTGTCCCTGTCATGCTTGCACGGTTTACCATATACGGAGGTAATACTTCTTCATATCCATGCTCATCAGTATGAAGATCCAGCATAAAGCTAATTAAAGCACGCTCTAATCTTGCGCCAGCACCTTTGTAGAATACGAAGCGGCTTCCTGTTACTTTTCCAGCACGTTCAAAATCTAGAATTCCTAAATCTGTAGCAAGATCCCAATGTGGTTTTGGTTCAAAAGCAAATTCCTTCACTTCTCCCCAAGTGCGGGCTACTACATTATCATCCTCTGTTTCACCAACTGGAGCAGATTCGTGAGGAATATTTGGAATAGATAGCATCAATCTTTCTAGATCTTCTTCAACTGTACGAAGTTCGTTATCAAGATCTTTTACTTTTTCTCCAACTTCACGCATTTCTAAAATTAGAGATTCTGCATCTTTCTTTTCGCGCTTCAATACAGAGATTTGTTGAGATACTTCGTTACGTTTACTTTTTAGTTCCTCTGTTTGAACAAGTAGTTCTCTTCTTCTCGTATCTAATTCTTCAAAGCGACCAAAATCAGTTAAATCTTCGCCTCTATGCTGTAACTTAGCTTTTACTTCTTCAAAATTTGTACGTAAAAATTTAATATCAAGCATTATATACTCCTCCTTTTATTTTATAAAACACAAAAAACTCCCGTCCCTATATAAAGGGACGGGAGTTAACCCGCGTTGCCACCCTAGTTGAAAGCATTACCGCTTTCCTCTCAAGTAGAAATAACGGCTCTTCACCGGGAATGTTTACTAATCATAAAGATATTCCACATTCCATTCCAGGATGGATTCACAAACTGTTTCTATCGATTTCCACCAACCATCGACTCTCTATAAGAAACGACATTTGTTACTATTTCCTATCAACACGCTTATTTTATAAAATTGTTACCATCAATTTACTATAATCTTATACAAGTTGCAAGTTACTTATACAACTTTTTTCATTTTCGCTTCTTTTACCATTTCTACAAAGTATGCTGTTACACGATGATCATCCGTTAATTCCGGATGGAAAGAAGCAGCTAAAAACGGCCCTTGCCTTACCGCTACCATTCGATCACCATGTGTAGAAAGTACCTCAACATTATCCGCTACATTTACAACATACGGGGCACGAATAAATACGCCAACAAAATCTTCTCCCACACCTTTAATAGAAAGTGCAGCTTCAAAGCTATCTTTTTGACGTCCAAACGCATTGCGCTCAACTGTAATATCCATAGCACCAATATGTGCTTCGTCATAGCCAATAAGTGTTTTTGCAAGAAGAATCATTCCTGCACATGTACCAAACATTGGTTTACCAGACTTCGCAAATGTACGAAGTGGCTCCATGAAAGCATACTTATCAATAAGACGGCGCATAGTTGTACTTTCACCGCCTGGTAAAATAAGACCATCAATCTCTTCAAGTTGTTCTATACGCTTTACAACAACAGCTTCTGCACCACTTGCTTCAACTGATTTTACATGTTCACGAACTGCACCTTGAAGACCTAGTACACCGATTTTCACCATTTTAAAGTTCTCCTTCAATTACCATCCACGCTCTTGCATGCGTTGCTCTGGTAGTAACGTTGAAATTTCGATACCTTTCATCGCATTACCTAATCCTTTAGAAAGGCTTGCAATTAACTCGTAATCCTCATAATGAGTTGTCGCTTCAACGATTGCACGTGCAAATTTCGCTGGATTCTCTGATTTAAAGATACCAGATCCAACAAATACACCATCCGCACCAAGTTGCATCATTAATGCTGCATCTGCAGGTGTTGCTACACCACCTGCTGCAAAGTTTACAACCGGCAAACGACCAAGACGTTTAATTTCAAGTAGTACTTCATAAGGAGCACCAGTATTTTTTGCATATGTCATTAACTCATCTTCACGTAGACTTGCAACTTGACGGATTTCTGCATTGACTTGACGCATATGACGCACTGCCTCTACAATGTTTCCTGTTCCTGGTTCACCTTTTGTACGAAGCATAGATGCACCTTCTGCAATACGACGTGCAGCTTCTCCGATATCACGGCAACCACATACAAATGGAACTGTGTAATCACGTTTATTTAAATGGTATACTTCATCGGCAGGAGTTAATACTTCACTCTCATCGATATAGTCTACCCCTAATGATTCTAATACACGCGCTTCTACAAGGTGACCGATACGGCATTTTGCCATAACCGGAATTGACACAGCACCCATAACTTCTTCAACGATTGTTGGGTCTGCCATACGAGAAACGCCACCTGCTGCACGAATATCTGCTGGTACGCGCTCTAATGCCATAACGGCAACTGCGCCTGCCTCTTCTGCAATTTTTGCTTGTTCAGCGTTAATTACGTCCATAATAACGCCGCCTTTTTGCATTTCTGCCATTCCACGTTTTACACGTTCTGTCCCTGTTACGTTTGTCATGTTACAAAAACCCCCCTAGGTGAATTGCTTTTCCCCGTTAAAGGCGAAAATTAAGAATACTCTTACATTCTACCACTAACTATCAGATGCTTGTCTACTACTTTTTCATAAAGTCGGTATGAAAAATAGGAATAAGAAAAAGCCCCTACAATGAGGAGCTTTTAAAACCAACCTTTTACTGTATCAACAGCACTATTCCATATACCACTAAAGAAAGAACCAATTCCGCGCATAGCACGAGTAAACCAGTTTGCTTCTTCTACTTCAGCTGTTGTTACAAGATCCACTTGCAACGACTTACCAGTTAAAAATCCAGGATCGTTTGTATCTTTTGGCGTAATTACCATTTGACCAAGTGCAGCTCCCTTTTTAATAGGTGCCTCTTGTCCCTTACTTGATTCTTTTAATTCAGTTTTATAAACATCTTTACTTCCTTTTGGTACTGGAAGTGAAATGGCTTGTTTCGTTTGAACTGCTACATCTTTATCTTTCGCATTTTCTACTCGTACTGTTTCTTGTCCTTTTACTGAAGAACCTTTTTTATACATTTGTTTCATTTCAAAGTTAGCAAATCCATAATCATATAGCTTCTTTGTTTCATCAAAACGTGCTGTATGAGAACTTGTTTTAATCACTACAGAAATAAAACGCATACCGTTTCTTTCAACCGTACCAGTGAAGCAATCTCCCGCTTCTGGAGTTGAGCCTGTTTTTAGGCCATCTACGCCATCATATTCTTTAACTAAGCCCTTTAACATCCAGTTCCAGTTCGACATTGCAAACTTCTCTTTTTCTGGACGGAATTCTTTTTTCGGGATTTTTGCTGTATCTAACACTTTTGGATAATCTTTAATTAAATGTTGTGCTAAAGTTGCAACATCCTTTGCAGACATTTTATTTTCTTCATCCGCTGTTGTTCCTTCTGGATGCATTCCCTTTAAATCTTTATTCGTTAAACCTGTAGAATTGACAAATTTATAATTTTTCAACCCTAGTTCTTTCGATTTATCATTCATCATTTTTACGAAATCTACTTCTTTACCTGCAATTGCTTCTGCTAATGCAATCGTTGCACCATTTGCAGAGAAGATTGCCATTGCCTCGTATAACTCTTTTACTGTATAAGAGCCACCATTTTCTAATGCCACATTTGATAATGAAGCATCCTGTGAAACTTTATACGCATATTCAGAAACCTTAATTTTCTGATCCCACTTAAGCTTTCCTTTATCTACTGCTTCGTGAACTAAATACTCACTCATCATCTTCGTCATACTAGCAATGGATAATAATTCATCTGCATTCTTTTGATATACAATTTTTCCAGAATTCGCTTCAACTAAAATTGCCGCACCTGCTTCAATATTTAAAGCAGCTCCTGTTTCAGCTGATGCATTGCTATATGGTAACAACATACTACAAGCTAGTGTAAACATTGTTACTAGTGCAATGAATCTTTTGCAAAACATACCTTTCACTTTTGCTACCCCCAATATCTATGTACTCACATAACCGTTATTCTAACATAATCAAAAAAAAATAGACAGAGATATAAAATCTCCGTCTATTTATATATAAGACATTATAATGAGTAGTTTGGAGCCTCTTTTGTAATTTGTACATGATGAGGATGACTTTCAAGTAAACCAGCACCTGACATACGAACAAATTGTGCATTCTCACGTAAGAATTCTAAATCTTGTGCTCCGCAATATCCCATACCTGCGCGTAATCCACCAACTAATTGATGAACCGTATCTGCTAAAGGTCCTTTATATGGTACTCGTCCTTCAATACCTTCTGGAACAAGTTTTTTATTTCCTTCTTGGAAATAACGATCTTTACTTCCTTTTTCCATCGCTCCGACAGAACCCATACCACGATATACTTTAAATTGGCGACCTTGATAAATTTCAGTTTCACCAGGACTTTCAGCAACACCAGCAAACATACTACCTAGCATAACAACATGTGCTCCTGCTGCTAAAGCTTTAACCATATCACCAGAGTACTTAATACCACCGTCAGCGATAACTGGGATACCGTGTTTACGAGCTTCTGTTGCACAATCATAAACCGCTGTTAATTGTGGTACACCAACCCCAGCTACAACACGTGTTGTACAGATAGAGCCTGGTCCAATACCAACTTTAACTACGTTTGCACCTGCTTCAATTAATGCTCTTGTTGCTTCAGCAGTAGCAACATTTCCAGCGATAATATTTAATGATGGATACTTTGCACGAACTTCTTTCACTTTATCAATAACGCCTTGAGAATGTCCATGAGCTGTATCAAGTACGATTGCATCTACGCTAGCTTTTACTAATGCGTCAATGCGAGTCATAGCATCAGCCGTTACACCAACTGCTGCTCCAACTAATAAGCGCCCTTGCTTATCCTTCGCAGAATTCGGGAATTCAATTACTTTTTCAATATCTTTTATTGTAATAAGCCCTTGTAATACACCGTTGTTATCAACAAGAGGGAGTTTTTCAATTTTATACTTTTGTAGGATCTTTTCAGCCTCATCTAGCGTTGTACCAACTGGAGCTGTAATTAGCTGTTCTTTTGTCATTACGTCGGAAATTTTGATTGAGTAGTCTTGGATAAAACGCATATCACGGTTTGTAATAATACCAACTAATTTTCGCTCGTCTAAATTATTTACAACGGGTACACCTGAGATACGATATTTCCCCATAAGGTGCTCTGCATCATACACTTGATGTTCTGGAGTTAAAAAGAAAGGATCTGAAATAACACCACTTTCAGAACGTTTTACTTTATCAACCTGCTCGGCTTGTTGTTCAATAGACATATTTTTATGAATAATTCCTAAACCGCCTTGACGAGCCATTGCAATAGCCATATCCGCTTCTGTTACTGTATCCATTCCTGCACTAATTAACGGGATGTTTAACTGTAAGCTTTCAGATAAAACTGTTTTAACACTTACTTCTCTTGGTAGTACATCTGACTTTGCTGGTACAAGTAATACGTCATCAAAAGTCAAACCTTCTTTAACAAATTTAGATTCCCACATAATTGTTCCCCCCATGATACCAGAAATTATTATTAGTAGCTTATCAATTGGTTAAAATACTGTCAAGGACGTATATATATGTTAGAATTTTTAGACAATAAAAGGAGCGTAATATATGCATCAAACACATTGTACTTGGCAGCAACTAAGTTTCTTCTTTTCATCTCAAAATGTACAACGTTATCTTGCCCGTTGTTATGAAAAATCCTCGATACAAAATGCCGAAAAAAAAAGTTTCGAAAATTGTTATCCTTTTATTTATTATTTAGAACACGGGAAAAATTATTACGAATTATATAAGGTAGCTCCCTTTTCGATTCAGCCAATGTTATTGTTTTATGGAATGAGCCAACTTTTTAAAGCATGCTTATTAACTATTGATCCAAACTATCCTGAATCCACTACTGTTTTAGCTCATGGCGTTACGACTCGTAAGCGGAAAAAACAGGGATATCAATTTTTAGAAGATGAGGTAAAGGTACAAAAAAATGGACTATTTACTCATGTTGCAGAACAACTGTTTCACATGAAACACTTAGAATCAGAGAAGTTTAACATGTTGGATTTAATGGGGAATATTCCTGAATTACAAAGCTTATTTCGCTATAGTCAGCGAGGTTCCACTTTATATAAAATTGATTCAACAAATGCAAATGAACTTTCCTTTTCAGTCAATATACTAGATCGACTTCATATGACTTCAGAAAGATTTTCACGTTATATTGAATCAATTTGTAAGCACTTATCCGTGCAACATGTCCCCGGGAAAACGGGCGCATCCAATTTACTTTTTACGGCTCCTATCCAATCGTGGAATCCTATATATAGTACGCCTTTATATTACGAATATCTCGCTGATACTTATTACTTACCACTCACAACTGATCCTAGAAATCCTACACCCGTATTACCTGAACTTCTCGTTCATTATTTATTGCTCTACAATTTAAGTATGATTTCTAGATACGAAACAGATTGGTGGTATGATTTACTTGGAAGCTATGGCTCTGAAGATTACCCATTTATTTATCAATTTCTTACTATTTCTGCTCAAAAAATTCCTTACTATATTTCGAATTTTTTACTAGCAGAACCGAACCTATTTCATGGGAAATAAAAAAACACAAGTCAAAAGACTTGTGTTTTTAGTTGCTTGGCGACGTCCTACTCTCACAGGGACAAGGTCCCAACTACCATCGGCGCTAGAGAGCTTAACTTCCGTGTTCGGTATGGGAACGGGTGTGACCTCTCTGCCATCATCACCAAACTATGAAGGCATATTCCTTCAAAACTAGATAACATTTGCTACATATTATATGGTTAAGTCCTCGATCTATTAGTATTCGTCAGCTCCACATGTCACCATGCTTCCACCTCGAACCTATCAACCTGATCATCTTTCAGGGATCTTACTAGCTTACGCTATGGGAAATCTCATCTTGAGGGGGGCTTCATGCTTAGATGCTTTCAGCACTTATCCCGTCCACACATAGCTACCCAGCTATGCCGTTGGCACGACAACTGGTACACCAGAGGTATGTCCATCCCGGTCCTCTCGTACTAAGGACAGCTCCTCTCAAATTTCCTACGCCCACGACGGATAGGGACCGAACTGTCTCACGACGTTCTGAACCCAGCTCGCGTACCGCTTTAATGGGCGAACAGCCCAACCCTTGGGACCGACTACAGCCCCAGGATGCGATGAGCCGACATCGAGGTGCCAAACCTCCCCGTCGATGTGGACTCTTGGGGGAGATAAGCCTGTTATCCCCGGGGTAGCTTTTATCCGTTGAGCGATGGCCCTTCCATGCGGAACCACCGGATCACTAAGCCCGACTTTCGTCCCTGCTCGACTTGTAGGTCTCGCAGTCAAGCTCCCTTATGCCTTTGCACTCTACGAATGATTTCCAACCATTCTGAGGGAACCTTTGGGCGCCTCCGTTACACTTTAGGAGGCGACCGCCCCAGTCAAACTGCCCACCTGACACTGTCTCCCGGGTCGATAAGACCCGTAGGTTAGAATTTCAATACAGTCAGGGCGGTATCCCACCAGCGCCTCCACCGAAGCTAGCGCTCCGGTTTCAAAGGCTCCCGCCTATCCTGTACAAACTGTACCAAAATTCAATATCAGGCTACAGTAAAGCTCCACGGGGTCTTTCCGTCCTGTCGCGGGTAACCTGCATCTTCACAGGTACTATAATTTCACCGAGTCTCTCGTTGAGACAGTGCCCAAATCATTACGCCTTTCGTGCGGGTCGGAACTTACCCGACAAGGAATTTCGCTACCTTAGGACCGTTATAGTTACGGCCGCCGTTTACTGGGGCTTCAGTTCAGAGCTTCGCTTACGCTAACCCCTCTCCTTAACCTTCCAGCACCGGGCAGGTGTCACCCCCTATACTTCGCCTTACGGCTTCGCAGAGAGCTGTGTTTTTGCTAAACAGTCGCTTGGGCCTATTCACTGCGGCTTTCCGTTAAGAAAGCACCCCTTCTCCCGAAGTTACGGGGTCATTTTGCCGAGTTCCTTAACCAGAGTTCTCTCGCACACCTTAGGATTCTCTCCTCGCCTACCTGTGTCGGTTTGCGGTACAGGCACCTTTTATCTCGCTAGAAGCTTTTCTTGGCAGCGGGGAATCAAAGACTTCGCTCCATAAGGAGCTTCCCCATCACAGCTCAGCCTTCACGATAAGCGGATTTGCCTACTTATCAGCCTAACTGCTTGGACGTGCACAACCAATCGCACGCTTCTTCTATCCTTCTGCGTCCCTCCATTGCTCAAACGATAAAGAGGTGGTACAGGAATATCAACCTGTTGTCCATCGCCTACGCCTGTCGGCCTCGGCTTAGGTCCTGACTAACCCTGAGCGGACGAGCCTTCCTCAGGAAACCTTAGGCATTCGGTGGACGGGATTCTCACCCGTCTTTCGCTACTCATACCGGCATTCTCACTTCTAAGCACTCCACCAGTCCTTCCGGTCTGACTTCACTGTCCTTAGAACGCTCCCCTACCACTGATACCATTGGTATCAATCCGCAGCTTCGGTGGTGTATTTAGCCCCGGTACATTTTCGGCGCAGAGTCACTCGACTAGTGAGCTATTACGCACTCTTTAAATGGTGGCTGCTTCTAAGCCAACATCCTAGTTGTCTAAGCAACTCCACATCCTTTTCCACTTAATACACACTTTGGGACCTTAGCTGGCGGTCTGGGCTGTTTCCCTTTTGACTACGGATCTTATCACTCGCAGTCTGACTCCTAAGGATAAGTCATTGGCATTCGGAGTTTGACTGAATTCGGTAATCCGATGAGGACCCCTAGTCCAATCAGTGCTCTACCTCCAAGACTCTTACACTTAAGGCTAGCCCTAAAGCTATTTCGGGGAGAACCAGCTATCTCCAGGTTCGATTGGAATTTCTCCGCTACCCACACCTCATCCCCGCACTTTTCAACGTGCGTGGGTTCGGGCCTCCATTCAGTGTTACCTGAACTTCACCCTGGACATGGGTAGATCACCTGGTTTCGGGTCTACGACCACGTACTAAACGCCCTATTCAGACTCGCTTTCGCTGCGGCTCCGCCTCTTCAGCTTAACCTCGCACGGGATCGTAACTCGCCGGTTCATTCTACAAAAGGCACGCCATCACCCGTTAACGGGCTCTGACTATTTGTAGGCACACGGTTTCAGGATCTCTTTCACTCCCCTTCCGGGGTGCTTTTCACCTTTCCCTCACGGTACTGGTTCACTATCGGTCACTAGGGAGTATTTAGCCTTGGGAGATGGTCCTCCCGGATTCCGACGGAATTTCACGTGTTCCGCCGTACTCAGGATACATTCAAGAGAGAACGAAGTTTCGACTACGGGGTTGTTACCCTCTACGACGGACCTTTCCAGGTCGCTTCGTCTACCTCGTTCCTTTGTAACTCCGTATAGAATGTCCTACAACCCCAAGAGGCAAGCCTCTTGGTTTGGGCTATGTTCCGTTTCGCTCGCCGCTACTCAGGAAATCGCATTTGCTTTCTCTTCCTCCAGGTACTTAGATGTTTCAGTTCCCTGGGTCTGTCTTCCTTACCCTATGTATTCAGATAAGGATACCATACCATTACGTATGGTGGGTTTCCCCATTCGGAAATCTTCGGATCAAAGCTTACTTACAGCTCCCCGAAGCATATCGGCGTTAGTCCCGTCCTTCATCGACTCCTAGTGTCAAGGCATCCACCGTGCGCCCTTTCTAACTTAACCAAACTAAAAATTAAAAAATATGAGCTACACTGTTATCTAGTTTTCAAAGAACATACATTTATATATGAGAGATAGTTCTCTCAAAACTGAACAAAACGAAACACGGAAACTTATATTGATGAACAGCGTTCATCAATTCTCCATAGAAAGGAGGTGATCCAGCCGCACCTTCCGATACGGCTACCTTGTTACGACTTCACCCCAATCATCTATCCCACCTTAGGCGGCTGGCTCCAAAAAGGTTACCTCACCGACTTCGGGTGTTACAAACTCTCGTGGTGTGACGGGCGGTGTGTACAAGGCCCGGGAACGTATTCACCGCGGCATGCTGATCCGCGATTACTAGCGATTCCAGCTTCATGTAGGCGAGTTGCAGCCTACAATCCGAACTGAGAACGGTTTTATGAGATTAGCTCCACCTCGCGGTCTTGCAGCTCTTTGTACCGTCCATTGTAGCACGTGTGTAGCCCAGGTCATAAGGGGCATGATGATTTGACGTCATCCCCACCTTCCTCCGGTTTGTCACCGGCAGTCACCTTAGAGTGCCCAACTGAATGATGGCAACTAAGATCAAGGGTTGCGCTCGTTGCGGGACTTAACCCAACATCTCACGACACGAGCTGACGA
>OCLS01000520.1_pt1 | contig 29602 bp, 34 predicted proteins | sample 1496011 | NCBI WGS metagenome assembly OCLS01 (sample SAMN04168690, study PRJEB22393) | synthetic metagenome | isolation source: purchased from BEI Resources HM-276D | reverse complement strand
TTTTTTTTTTTCAAGCGGAAGGCGGCATACGAGATCAGCCTCGGTCTCGGGGGCTCGGGGGCGGGGACGATCGGATGGGGGGCCAGGAGATGTCTGCCCGCGCGGCTGAGGCTCACGGGGAGGTCGTGACAAGGCGGAGGGAGGCGCATCTCTGGCCGCCGGGGCGCGGGGCCGCCGTGTCTCTCGGGCTTCGGAAGACGGGAGCGTTCCCGGCCGCGGATATGCGTCCGCAGCCGGGCAGGGGGTCTTCAGGCGCGCGCAGGCCGGGTCATTCCCACTCGATCGTGCCCGGCGGCTTCGAGGTGATGTCGTAGGTCACGCGGTTGATGCCCTGCACCTCGTTGATGATCCGCGTCGCCGTCTCGCCGAGGAAGTCGTGGGTGAAGGGATAGTAGTCGGCGGTCATGCCGTCGACGCTCGTCACGGCGCGGAGCGCGCAGGCATAGTCGTAGGTGCGACCGTCGCCCATCACGCCCACGGTGCGCACCGGCAGGAGCGCCACGAAGGCCTGCCAGATCTCGTCGTAGAGCCCGTGGCGGCGGATCTGGTCGATATAGACCGCATCGGCCCGGCGCAGGATCTCGAGCTTCTCGCGGGTGATCTCGCCGGGGCAGCGGATCGCGAGGCCGGGGCCGGGGAAGGGATGGCGGCCGATGAAGCTCTCGGGCAGGCCGAGCTCGCGGCCGAGGGCGCGGACCTCGTCCTTGAAGAGTTCGCGCAGCGGCTCGACCAGCTTCAGACCCATCTTCTCGGGCAGGCCGCCCACATTGTGGTGCGACTTGATCGTGACCGAGGGACCGCCCGAGAAGCTCACCGACTCGATCACGTCTGGATAGAGCGTGCCCTGCGCGAGGAAGGTGGCGCCGCCCACGTCGGCCGCATGTTTCTGGAACACGTCGATGAAGAGCCGGCCGATGGTCTTGCGCTTCACTTCCGGGTCCGAGACACCCTCGAGCGCGCCGAGGAAGAGATCGGACTCGTCGGCATGGATCAGCGGCATGTTGTAATGGTCGCGGAACATCTTGACCACCTGCTCGGCCTCGCCGAGGCGCAGCAGGCCGTGGTCGACGAAGACGCAGGTCAGCTGATCGCCGATGGCCTCGTGGATCAGCACCGCTGCGACCGAACTGTCGACGCCGCCCGAGAGGCCGCAGATCACCTTCTGGTCGCCCACCTGGGCCCGGATCCTGGCGATCGCCTCCTCGCGGTAGGCCCCCATCGTCCAGTCGCCCTTGAAGCCCGCGAGGCGCACGAAATTCTCGTAGAGCTTCGCGCCCTTCGGCGTGTGGTGCACCTCGGGGTGGAACTGCACCGCATAGAAATGGCGCGCGGGATCGCCGGTGATGGCGAAGGGCGCGTTGGGCGAGGTGCCGAACACCTGAAAGCCCGGCGCGATCTGCGAGACATGGTCGCCGTGGCTCATCCAGACCTGCTCGCGGCCCTCCTCGAACCAGCCGTCGAGGATCGCCAGACGCTCCGCCGTGGGGGTCACGAAGGCGCGGCCGAATTCGGCGGTGCCGTGGCCGCGTTCGACCTTGCCGCCGAGGCAGTGCATCATCACCTGCTGGCCGTAGCAGATCCCGAGGATCGGCACGCCGAGGTCGAACACGCCCGCGGGGGGCATCGGCGCGCCCTCGGCGAAGACCGAGGAAGGGCCGCCGGAGAAGATGACGGCCTTCGGAGCGAAGCCCTTCAGGAAGGCTTCGGTCACGTTCTGATAGGGATGGATCTCGCAGTAGACATTCAGCTCGCGCAGGCGGCGCGCGATGAGCTGGGTCACCTGCGACCCGAAATCGATGATGAGGAGACGGTCGTGCTGGGTCATGGCGTCCCATAGGCGGGAGAGGGGGACTCTGCAAGGGGGTGCCGCGATTTGCGCCAAGGGCAAGAGTTGGCCGAGGACGGCGTCCTGTGCCTCAGTGCACAAGTGCCGCGCGCGGAGGCCGCTGTGCGCATCGGCACCGCACGGTTAGGGTGAGGTCAGCAAGGGAGAGACATCATGAGCTGGAACCCCGCCCTCGACCCCGACATCCCCCTCGGCGATGCCGTCGACGCCATCGAGACCGTCATCGTGCCGCGCGCCCGCGATCTCGGCGGTTTCGAGGTGCGCCGCGCGCTGCCCTCGGCCCGGAGGCAGATGGTGGGCCCCTTCATCTTCTTGAACATGATTGGTATTGTGACCCCATCAGAGACGATGAGGCCGAGCCATGACCAATCCAGCAAGCCGACCGAAGGCATACAGCTACATTCGTATGTCCTCGGCTATCCAGATCAAAGGGGACTCATTTAGACGGCAGGCAGAAGCTTCCGCGAAGTATGCCGCCGAACATGATCTTGACCTTATCGATGACTACAAGCTTGCCGATCTCGGGGTCTCTGCCTTCAAGTCGGACAACCTGACTACCGGGGCTCTCGGACGATTTGTTGCCGAGTGTGAGGCGGGAGAGATTGAGGCAGGATCGTTCCTTCTCATCGAAAGCCTTGACCGTTTGAGTCGAGACAAGATCCTTGATGCATTTTCCCTGTTTGCTCGCATTCTCAAGACCGGGGTGAAGATCGTTACCCTGTCGGATGGGCAGGTTTACGATGGATCGTCAGATCAGGTTGGAAGCATTTACTACGCCATTTCAGTAATGATCCGGTCCAATGACGAGTCTAAGATCAAATCGACTCGTGGTCTCGCCAACTGGTCGCAGAAGCGGAAGCTTGCTGCCGAACATGGCGTCAAAATGTCGAGTCAATGCCCTGCATGGCTTAAGCTGTCCGTTGATCGCAAGTCTTACCTGATCGATAAGGAACGGGCCAAAATCGTTCAACGCATCTTCGAAGCTTCGGCATCGGGTAAAGGTGCGAACCTCATCACCAAAGAACTGAATCGCGACAAGGTTCCGACATTCGGAAGGGGCGCTTTGTGGGCCGAAGCTTTCGTCTCCAAGACGCTTCGCAATCGTGCAGTCCTCGGGGAATTTCAGCCGGGGCAGTATGTCAGTGGAAAGCGTCAACCGGCTGGTGATCCTATTCCGGGATATTTCCCTCCCGTAATCGAGGAAGAGCTTTTCGACATTGTTCAAGCATCGCTGAGAGGGCGGTTGCTTGCCGGGGGAAGAAGGGGAGAGGGTCAATCGAACATCTTCACCCATGTTGCTTTCTGCGGCTATTGCGGATCAAAGATGCGCCATCGGTCGAAAGGATCACGGGTAAAGGGCAATCCTCCGCATCGTTACCTGACATGCTTCAACCGCTTTAATGGTCCGGGATGCGATTGCAAACCTCTCCCTTACGCTGCCTTCGAACGCTCCTTCCTGACATTTGTTCGGGATGTTGATTTGAGGGGACTTCTGGAAGGTGCAAAGCGCAAGTCCGAAGCAAAGACGATTGCGGATCGGATAACGGTCAATGAAGAGAAAGTTAGAAAGGCAGATGAGAGAATTCGGGATTATCTGATCAAGATCGAAGGTGCTCCCGATCTTGCGGAAATCTTCATGGAGCGCATTCGGGAATTGAAAGCCGAGAAGGATGATCTTGTTCGATCTATCGAGGAATCGAATGATGCTCTTTCGAAGATCAAGTCGGATAACGTGACCGACGAGGAACTAGCATCCCTGATTTCGACGTTCCAAAATCCATGCGGGGAAAATCGTATTAGGCTTGCGGATCGTATCAAATCGATCATTGAGCGCATTGACGTCTATCCGAATGGTGAAATCCGCAAAGATGATCCGGCGATTGATCTTGTGCGCGCTTCGGGAGATCCTGATGCCGAAAAGATCATTGCGGCAATGAATGCGGGATCACGGTTGAAGGATGATCCTTACTTCATCGTAACTTTCCGCAATGGTGCGGTGCAGACGGTAGTCCCGAATCCTAGTAATCCTGATGATATTCGAGTGAGTGTTTATGCGGGTGAAAAGACGAGACGAGTTGAGGGATCGGCCTACGAATACGAAAGCGATTGACATTCCGAACGAATGAAACAATATCCGACTCAGCGATTTGGAAAGGAATTCTCCATGGCTAAGACTACCGGACTGCCGACCCTTGAAGACCTCGTTGACGTTCCGCGCGGTGATTTGCTCAAACTGAGGGCGAATGTCGAAGAAGCTCTTAGGGCCAATGAAGCTCGCGAAAAGCAAGCTGCTAAGGACAAGATCAAGGAACTCGTGGAGTCGTCGGGCTTCAACCTCGTGGATCTCTTCGGCGATATGCTGCCGAAGTCGGAAGGGACGGGGAAACGGAGTTACAACCGCAAGTCCAAGGATGGAGAACGCGAGCCTGTAGCGCCGAAATACCGGCACCCGGAGAACCCTTCGGAAACTTGGTCGGGACGCGGACGAAAACCGAAGTGGGTGGAGGCTCACCTTGAAGCGGGGGGCAACATGGAAGACCTGTTGATCAACAAAGACTGATCAACTGCCGAACAATGAAAGAAGCCCCTAGCGATTGCCGGGGGCTTTGTCTTTTTGATTTAGTCACTCTTTCTTCGCTTCTTCGGCTTCCCTTTCGGCAATCCACTGAGCAGCCATTTCGGTAAGCCCATTCTCGCGGACGTATTCCTTCACGTCTGAAAGCGACAGATGAAAATCGGTCTCATACGCATATTCGAGGGATTGAGCAACATTTAGAAACGGATTGTCAACTGGCCCTCCACCTTCGTATAGACGGGCACGACGTTCGGGCGGCAGGTTCGCATACAGCATTTGAATCGTGCCGAAGAGGATTGCCGTAGTATCAACTTTGCTCTCATTCTCGGCAATGCGCTCAAAAGATTGCTTGAATGCTTCTTCGCTCGAACAATCGATTGTCTCAGATTGGAACGGGAACGCATGAGCCGAAGTAGAGGCGAGGGCAAGGAAGATGGCGAGGGTCATTGATTTAAGCATTGATAATCTCCGTGTGATTCTAATGAGTGGATATATTGCTCCATTGTTTCGGATTGGCAAGTGTTATTTGGTTGAGGTTGAATTAACGAATTTTGGAAACCGGCAAATTTCGATTTTCCCGATAACTGATGCCGGATCGATCAAGCCAAAATGGCGACTATCTCGGCTGTTTCTCACGTTATCCCCAATGACGAATAGCCCTTTATCTTCGCTCCGCAGAAGTCGTTTGACTAGAAGGCGGGAACTGTCCTTCGGATCGGGGAAGACGATTATATCACCTAGCCCGAATTGATCGGTTAAGTTGACGTCGTGAACTGAGCCTTCCGGTAACGTCGGTCCCATCGATGGGCCGATGATTTTGATTTGCATGTTACGCAGCCTTCTTCTTTTCGTCAAAATACCGCTTGCGCCCTTCTTCAATCCGCCTGACGTTCGCAACACTTGGTTCAATGGACAAATCCACTGAAGTTTCTTGAATTTCCTTTGACGGCCAAAGATCGAAAACGTTTCTAAAAGAAGCCCTCGCCTTAGTCATGTCGCCTTTGGCATAACGAAGGCATTCAGCCCAAAAATCGGCTTTCTCGTTCGCTTCGTTGTTGGCGATACGATAGAATACTCCTTCGGCTTTCTTCGTCTTAATGATTGATCCTTCTTCGACCATTGCGGATAGAGTGGCTTTCAGCGGATAATCATACTCCTCGAATTTGCGAAACAAGAAATCCTCGCGAATGTCTCCGATCTTGTCGAACGACATCTTCACACAGGCGGCGTAGGACGGATTGATCTTGATCGGCGCAGGACGAGTTTCTTCGCAGGCTACCGGAGCCGGTTCCTTACGGTCAGAGTCATCGCCGAAAAATTCCGAGAAAGCAGCTAGAAGCTCTGCATCCTCGTCAGCCTCTACAGGAGCGGGCTGGACGGGCTTTGCGGGCTTCGGAGCATGGATGAGGCTGGCAGGATCAGAGGGCTTCTGTGACCGTTCTACGGGCTTGGATGGGGCAGGGGTCTCAGTGGCGTCTTGCTCTGCCAGAAGCGATGCAGACGGTTCAAGACCGAACGCGCGAACAACTGCTAGACGGTCGTAGATCTGTTTATTCGGAACCTTCTCGCGAAGATGGGCGACAAGCCTAACATTGATGTTCTTACCTTCCTCGTTCCAAACTTTATCTCGTGGAATGAATGAGTTTAGAAGAGCTTCCTTCGTTTTGAAGAATGAAGGCATTTCGCCATTGCACCAGTAAGCGTATTTGATGCCCCATTCTTCTATTTGAGTTTGCCGATCATGGGCGTTGTTGATGGAGAAAAATTCGGTTGCAAGAGCCTTATAAAGCTTTGCTAGCGACGATGTTGATTGGCGTTTATTGAACATCTTGCGGTGGCTATCGCAGCAAAACTTGCGCTGCCGACCGTTTGTCGTCGCCTCAAGCTGAATGCCGCAGTAACGGCAGCGAAGCAACGTATCTAATAATGGGAATTTGCTGTTGCACATAGGGAGTCCTCTTCGTATTAAATCATTTTTGCTGTCTCCAATTTGTGAGGGGATTGTTATTGCTTTTCGGTAGTGTCGGGATGAGGCTCATGACTTCCCCATCCCTTCACAAAGCAAAAATAACAATCGAAAGTCTCTCAACCTTTGACGAAGTATATAGGAATCCGACTGCCCAAAATCGGGCGTCCGATCATGAATTTTTTCATTTCTCGGATTGGCGTTGCAAAATAGCAACATCGAATTCATACCGACGTAAGGCCGATGCCGCACATAACGAATGTGAATGCGTAAGTAAAGGATTCGAGTGGGATAGTCGCAATGGAACGATGCTCAGATGAAGTGTTTCTTCGCTCGCACTTCTACTTTTCGACAGTATGGATTTCGGAATTTCGTAAATGGCATCGAAGGCGTTGATGGATAAGGATGAAAATCGAGGCTGTATGGTTGCTCGGATAGAGGAGAGGAGGATTGAGGTTTCGTCACCACATCGTCACCATACAACTTATGGTTGGGTTTCGTCACCACATCGTCACCGGGATCGTCACCACATCGTCACCGGGATCGTCACCACGAAAATGGGGGTTTCGTCCCCCTATAGAAATAGAGCTATAATCAGAATCTTAACTATAAGGTCCAGATGAGATCTGAGTTAGAGAAAGGAAGTTTGAAGATCCAAAATACCTTTATCTGATGAAATTTGATATCTCAAAATCTCTATCTGAGCATAGATCATTTATCCGATCTGTATGAGTCCAAATCTCTATTGGATAAACGATTCCATTGGCGCTTCGCGCGGCCTGCGGCCAGATTGCTTATGGTGACCCTTATTCGATGCAGTTTATCCGATCTCAAAACCTCTATGTGGATTAAAGGTTTATCCGATCTCAAAACCTCTATGTGAAAGAAGACTCCTTTCCTGATCTCAAACCTTTATCTGAAAGAAGACTCCTTTCCTGATCTCAAAACCTCTATGTGGATTAAAGGTGGCGTTCCGTTCGCTTCGCTCACTTACGCCAAAATGCACTTCTCGTCATGTTCATTGATGGAATACCCATTCAAGAACCATGAACATCAAATCTCGATTCATCCATTTCTTAATAAATCAATAAAATCAATCACTTAAACGATTTTCTTAAGAAAAACAAATCCATATGACACCCTTGATTTATTCAATAAAATCAATCACTTAAGAATACCAAAAATGTTTACTTTGTCTTAAATCCTGATCTCAACCTCTATTCGAGAGCAGACTCATGTTCCGATCTCATGATTGATACATCGTTGCCTTTCATTCAGTCACTCCGCGTTCCGCTCCGTTTCTTCATTCGGTCAACGTCTGCATTCGATCCTCAGTCACTTCGCTTGCGCTTCGTTCCCTCGTCCCTCATTCCGCCAATCCTTTGCCCCCCTCGTTCCGCTCGTCCCCCCACGCCAGTTCCGTGCCCCGCCGCCGCCGCATAGTGCCTCACAGGCCCCTTGACGCTTGACCGCTGGCCCTCGCCCTTGCGAAGCAGAAGGGACCATCAACCGCAGCCGGAAGCAGCCATGTCTAAGAACATTCAAGAGATATTCTATCCCAATTATAATAAGCGGGTGCAAAAAATCCGTGATAACGATAGGAAATTTGCACATTACACAAGTGCAGAAGTCGCCGTCTCGATATTGAAGAACAAGTCAGTGTGGTTGCGGAATGCATCCGTGATGAATGATTTCAATGAAATTGAACATGGCCTGAATTGTCTCCTAAAGGTTTTGGACTCTGATACGGTCGGAAAGCAATTTGCGAACCTTGTTAACGAGATCCACCCGACAGCATTCAACAGCATCATGATCCGTTATGCAATGCCTACCGATTTGCATGATACCTACCTGACATGCTTGAGTGAGCATGGACCTAATGGCGGAGCTATTAGCGAGGATAAGCTTGGACGTCTCTCCATGTGGCGAGCGTATGGTGGAAACACCAATGTTGCTATGGTATTTGATCGGGAAAAAGTGCTCAACGATCACAGCACGGCCACGACACTAAGTCCGGTTCTTTACGCAGACGCTTTCATGTTCCGTAGAGAATTCATGGAGGTTATGGAATCCATTGCCGAAAATATTGAGCTATTGAAGGGGAATAAGGACTTATCGCTAGCATATCTCTTTGGTGCTCTGGATGCCGCAGTTCTCAGCACGAAACATCCCGGATTCGAAGAGGAGCAGGAATGGCGTGTGATTCACCGTCCTACCCCATACAACAAGCTTCCATGTATGGTCGCCTCGGTTGGCGGAGTCCCTCAGAAGGTCTATCTCCTCAATCTAGATGGAGCCAACTCCGCGTTGAACCTTAACGACATTTTGGATCACATTATCGTCGGACCAACGGCATTTCCCGACGTTATAAGTGATGCGCTCATTCAGGTTATGACAAGCGAGCACTATCACAACCCTCAACTCCGAGTGAAGGTATCTGAAATCCCTCTTAGGCGCTAACTCAAATTTCCGATCCCCTAAATAAAGCACGGTTGATGTTTTAGCATTGCGTCAATCGGAATCTCCGTGTGTGACTGGCCGGGCAGGATGATGAATCCGTAAGACCCGGCTTCTTTTTGTCCCCATTGCACATTGTTGCCATTACGCAACATCAATTCATTTCCTCAAATAAATTTCCATCCGAACGTCTGAAACGACAATTTCGGCATCCTCGGATTACTAAATACATTCATGAGGAAAGCGAAAGGCGTTTATCGCCGCCGAAGTCATAAGCCATTTCATAATGCAGGCGTAATGGCGCTTCCCTCATTTTCGTAACAGTAACCATTAACCGAAGGATTTGCCATGCCATCCAGTCTTATTGAAACAGTCACACGCTCAATCTCGGACAAGGCAACGGCAAATCCTATCGAGGCTCTATTAGCTGCCTCATGGGCCTTCATGTTCGCCCACAAAGCTTACATCGCCCTAATCCTTCTCATCTGAAAATAATAACAACACCAACACACAGGGAAAAAAACAATGCTAGATCACCAAAAAATTAATGCGAAATGCGGCACGAATTACACCGCTGCCCAAGTCTCAAAGGCCATCGACTGCCCGGTCTCGATTAAGGGCATTGCCGACCGCATCATGACCGATCATGCAGGATCAATCCGCTTTGACACTATGCATAAAGCCTTTTTCATCTATGCCCATGGAGAATGGCGCAAGATCGAAGATATCGTCATTCGATCACTCATCCGTAGCGAGATCGATAACCTTCAAAAAGAAATTAGAATCCTTACCAATGCTCAAATCGCGGGTATCCTGCCGAACTTCGATCCTACCCCATCCATTAAGAAGATCCTCACGTTCCAGCAAAATGCCGATGATGCCTTGCGTAACAAGATTTTCGAAGCTTTACGCATCCGTTCTGCATCCATGAGGGTTCGCGGCGTCTCAAACGAGATCAGCGATCAAGTCTACGATGCAACCCGATAAGATCGATCAACACCATCTTGCGGATCTCATGAGAGAGGTTCGCGAGATTACAAAAGGCGAATTCCTGATTTGTTATTGTGAGTCTGGTTGGATAGCGATGGCCAATGGCGTTCGGTATTCAACCATTCATCCAACACCAGCCGATGCAGTAGGGGAAGCGTTGAACACTCTCCTAGACGATGAGGCTGAGAGCGCGAAACTGAGCGGCCTCGACCCACAGGCCTATCTGGCCGACGTGCTGGCGCGCATCAACGACCACATCAACCCGCGCGGACCAAATATCATTGATGGACCGATTTCCGCGAACAAGATCACCGCAACACATCTTCCGATTATGACTAATGGCGATGACAAACCGCAAGCAATCCAATTGGAGTAGTTCAAAGCGCAAGGTGACTGCGGCTTACCGGAAGAACCGGGATATCGTCCGCAATCGAGATCAAGGAATATGCGTCCGCTGTTTCATGCTTACAGGCAGGATCGTCTTGGCCTCAGACTGCGACCATCTTCAAAACGTCAACAGTGGTGGAACGGATGATCTAAGCAATCTCTGGATGCTTTGTAAGGACTGCCATAGATCGAAAACGCAACGTGAGAGTAACGGGCTAATCGGATTTGATCCTATCATTGATTATGATACCGGCTGGCCAATCCCGGAAATGGATTGGAAACAAGTAATATCCGAGCGTAATCGAGAATACTTCAAGCCTAAGTCATTCAGCCTCTAATCCATATCCAAATTTCAATTTCAAATTCAGGCAGATCATTCAATTGGTCTGCCTATTTTCATTCTACATCATGGAGTCACAATGTCATTCAAAACGAAAGACCTCCCATCATCCGAAAAATTACATGCGCTTTTTCGTTATGATGAAGATGGGCAAATATATTGGAAGAATCTCAATAATAGTCGCAAGAGTGCGGATCGTCCAGCGGGGTCGATTAACAGGAGTCTCGGATATCGACAGGTTCATATGATGGGTTCGCTATTCTATGCCCATCGCATCATCTTCAAGATGCACAATCCAGACGTCGATATTTCTAACCTCGTTATCGATCATAAAGACGGCGACAGACTTAATAACCGGATCGAAAATCTCAGGGCAGTTACACATTCAGACAACAGTTTGAACCGTCTGATGAATGTCAACCCATATGGACAGGGAGTCGAGAAGGTTAGCAATCGCTTTGCTGCAATCGTCGCAAGGCATGGGAAGAAGAAGCGTCTCGGAATATTCGATACTCCCGAAGAGGCCCATGAAGCCTACTGTCAGGCTACTGCGAAATACAATTTGAGACTTGCCCAACTGCGATGACCGGAAATCAACGAAACACTAAATAACATTACAACACACACATAAAGGAGAAAATGAAAATGGAAATCCGAAACAAGGAAGCTATTGCAAAAGCCCTGACTGATATCTTGGATGAAGTTGAACTTCATGCTGCGAACACCGACCAAGCATATGAGACTCTGAATGCGAAATGCAGTCGTGCATTGAAGCTGGAAGAAATTCGCAAAGCTCAACGGGAAGTTCTTGATTGTGAGGATAAGCTTGAAAGTCTCATCCGCGAGGTAAGGAGTGATATTCTTTTTTCAATCCCGGATGCGGTTCGGGGTATCGAGAAGGCAAAGGAGAAGCATGAGAAATTGCTTGAGGAACTAAAAGCCGAAAAGTGATCTGATCATCAACAGCATTTGCACAAGACCGGATCAATTAAGGTCCGGTCTTTTCATTTTCCGCAATCTGCCAAACGATTCTCTCGCAGATTTATTTGATCGGAAGGCAAAGAAAAATCCGATTTCAATTGACATTTTCGAATCATTTTTGACCGGGGGGAGGTCGATTCGATTTTCCCTTTCACAGGGTTCCCGCGCATGGTAGTGACGAGTTTTAAACGGGCAGTTTTTTCCTTTTTTTGCCATAGATCCCGATAAGCGGCTTGACTCCCAAATTCCCTACATACCGGGAGATTGCTATTTGGGAATCAACAATAATGGAAAACAACAAAAAGACACTCATTCCGCCAAATGACTTTTCGGATGATGAATTGGAGGTTTGGTGCCGCATCTTAGACAGTCTGGAAGATGGATGGATTACGGATCTGCAACGGGATTCACTCGTGGCTTTCTGCCGTCATGTCGTCCAAGCTGATTACGTTGCCGGTCTCATTAGAGAAGCCAAAGACAATCGCAAGATTGACGATATTATCGAATTCTCGAAACTGTTGAACAAGCTTACGGCGATGCTGGACCGCGAAAATAGGGCGGTATCTTCCCTCGCAACAAAGCTTCGGATTTCCAATCAATCACTTAGATCATCGAAAGAGTCTCCCGAGGCAAGGGCTTCCTCGTTCAAGCCATGGGAAGATGACGATGAGTGATCAATCTTTACCCGTTCTCTCGTCCGCTCAACCCGTCATTCCGCCTAAGCCGAAACTGTCTAGGGCAGAAAAGAATATCAAGTGGATTGAGTCGAACCTGTTTATTCCAGAAGGTAAGGACGTTGGTAAGCCATTCAGGCTTGTGGACTTTCAGAAGGATATCATTCGTTCGATCTATGACAATCCGGCTGGAACTCGTCGGGCTATTATTTCGATGCCCCGTAAGGCTGCGAAGACAACGCTCTGTGCCGCTCTGATGCTGTTGCATCTGGTAGGTCGAGAAGCCTTGCCCAACTCGCAACTATACAGTGCAGCCCGAAGCAGGGATCAAGCTGCGGAGTTGTTCAAACTGGCAGTCAAGATGATCAGGATGAGTCCGCGTATATCGCGTTTTGTTCGGATTGTGGAGACTAGTAAGCGGCTGAAGGTGCCCGAGCTAGGGACAGAGTATAGGGCTCTCTCCAAGGATGCTGGAACGGCTCAAGGGCTGAGTCCGTGCCTCGTGATCCACGATGAGCTAGGGCAGGTGAGAGGGCCAGTAGATCCGCTCTACGAAGCCTTGGAGCTTGCCACTGCGGCTCAGGCAAACCCGCTTACCCTCGTGATCTCTACGCAGGCTCCGACTGACAATGACCTTCTTAGTCAGTTGATCGATGACGCCGCAACCGGGGCAGATCCGACCAAGGTTCTTAAGCTCTATTCGTGTCCGATGAATATCGATCCGTTCTCAGAAGAAGCCCTAGCTGTCTCGCATCCTGCATGGAATTCCTTTGTGAACCGCAAGGAACTCAAGCAAATGCAGGCCGAGGCCGCACGGATGCCTGCCCGTGCTGCGGATTTCCGCAACTACACCCTCAACCAGAGGATCGAAGTCAACGCTCCATTCATTTCAAAAGATGTTTGGGATGAAGGCAAGGATAATCCCGAAGAATGGCATGGAAAGGATGTTTGGCTTGGCCTTGATCTATCTGAAACCCGAGATCTCACTTCTCTTACTTTAGCACATAAAGACGAGAATGGTTTGCTTCACGTTCATCCATTCTTTTGGCTTCCCGATGAGGGAATAGAGGATAAATCGAGAAGTGATAAGGTTCCTTATGACATTTGGGCCAAGGGTGGACTAATCCATTTAAGCCAAGGAAGAACCATCCAATATAAGGATGTCGCTGCCAAGCTTAAGGAGATTGCGGATAACGCCAATGTCCAGAAGGTAGCCTTTGACCGTTACAAAATAAAATACTTCAAGCGCGACATGATTGATTGTGGTTTTGATGAGCGATGGATTGACGAGCACATGGTTTCTTATGGGCAGGGCTTCGTTTCTATGGGCATCGGAATTAACGAGTTGGAGCGTTTAATTCTGGATGGCAAAATTCGCCATGGGAACAACCCCGTCATGAATATGTGCATGGCAAACGTGAAAGTTGTTTCGGACACTTCAAACAACCGCAAATTCATCAAGCATACTTCGACAAGACGAATTGACGGCGCTGTTACGTTAGCGATGCTCGCCGGAATGCTTGCTGATCCAGATAACAAGCCAAAGCCCAAGCGAAAAGCTCTATTTGCTTAATCCTAAATATCGCAAAGTATTATACTTGCGAGGATAAGCATGTTCGGATTTGGCAAACGAGAGTCAGGCAGCAATCAGCCGACCGTTATTAGTAGGATCTCTGAGGCGTTCGGCTGGTGGGGCGGATCGTCTTCTATTGCCCCGGCACTAAGCAATACAACTGCGATGCAGAACCCGGCTGTTATGTGCGCAGTCCGAACAATCGCGGAAGGTGTAGCTTCCATGCCTATCAATATTATCGAGACAAAAGAAGTAGACGGGCTGTCAAAGCGAACAATTCGGAAAGATCATTGGGCGTCAAAGCTGATTAATAAGCCAAATGCCTATCAGACCCGATTTGAATTTGTTGAAATGATGATTTCAAATGCCGTGCTCGGAAAAGGCGCATTGGCACTCAAAACCGTTGTCGGTGGAGAAGTCCGCGAACTCTTGCCTATCCCTAGCGGTATTTGGGAAATGGAAATCCTCACTAATGGATCATACAATTTCCGGGTAAGGTTTACCGATGGTTCCAGCCGCGTATTCGCAGCTAAGGATTGTCTATTCTTCCGTGGTTTGTCGCTTGACGGGTATTCGTCTATCTCCGCTATTGAGACCGCCAGAAAGGCTGTCGGTATCGCGAACGCCCTTGAAGGCCAGACTCTTCAGACGGCTTCGAATGGTGGAAGACCTTCAGGTGTCTTGAGCATCGGTGATCCAGAAGACGGCGTTGCTCTGGATGAAGATACCCGTGCCAAAATCATCGCACTTTGGAAGGACCGATTCTCATCGAATGGGGAAGGCGGTATCCTGATTTCATCTGGATATTCGACCGACTTCAAACCGATCCAACAGAACGCGGTTGATAGCCAACTTATCGAAAGCCGCAAGTATCAGGTCGAAGAGATAGCTCGCATCTTCCGGGTGCATCCGGCTTATCTGATGGCGTCCGGGACTATCACTCCCGAGATCCAACGGGCGCATGTCCGCAATACCCTCATGCCTTGGGTAGCTCGTTTTGAACAAGCATTAGCAGCGTCACTGCTCCAAGCCGAACCAAATCTGTTGTTTGATTTTGATGAGCACGAATTACTTCGCGGGGACCATTCTGCCCTAAAAGATTTCTTCGCATCAGTGACGGGCGTTGGTGGAAGTCCTGCAATCATGTCGGTCAACGAATGCCGTTATGAATTGGGCCTTGATCCTATTGCGGATGAATGGGCCAGAACTCCGCTCAAAGGCGGGTATGAAAACTCCGCTATTCAGAAAGAGGAAAGCAGCAAATGAGCGATATGGAATTCAAACACTTTAAATTCGAAATCAAAGCTGAAGATGATGGGGATATGACCGTATCGGGTTACGCTTCCATCTTCGGCAATCGCGATAGGGTCGGGGATGTTGTCGTTGCGGGGGCTTTCACTAAATCGCTCGCTTCTGGCCGCAGAGTCAAAATGCTTTGGCAGCATGACCCCCGCGAAGTTATTGGCGTTTGGGATGAAATGATTGAAGATGATAAAGGTCTATTCATCCAAGGCCGCTTTGCTAATACCGAAAAAGGAAAGGAGATTCGCGAATTAGCAATGATGGGAGCAATCGATAGCTTCTCTATTGGTTATCGGACCCTTGATTACGAGTATTCGAATAGCGGCGACCGACTGCTTAAAGAAGTTGATCTTTTTGAAGTCTCGCTTGTCACGTTTCCTGCAAACGAACTCGCCACTATCACTGCGGTCAAAACAGAATTCGATGAGGAACGCGAATTGCTTTCGCTAATGCTTAAGCGGATTGAACTGCTTACTGCGAAATAAGCCTGATTTTAACGTCCTACATAATGCATCAAAACGAATGAAACCATTCCATTTTGCAAAAAGGAAAGAAACATGACTATTGAACTTAAAAATGCCATTGAAGCTTCGAACCAGTTGATTCAAGCTATCCGTTCGGAAGTCGAAGGCGTTAAATCTGCCGACGCTCTGTTTGAAGGAAAAATGGCTCGCATGGAAGCCGAACTTGCGGCGTCTCTGTCGGCCAAGTCGGCTCTTGAAGCTCGCCTGAACGCTCTGGAAACCGCCGCCGCGCGTCCTGTGTCGGGTAAAGCTGCCGAAGCTGCCGATGAATGCAAGTCCGCGTTCCGCAACTGGCTTGCTAACCCGGAAAGCTTCGAAGCAAAACAAGCGTTCGAACAGAAGGCTCTTGCCACCACTGGCCTAGCGAACGTCATTCCGCGCACTGTTTCGGATGAAGTTATCGCTGCTGCTCGGGGTTATTCGGCTCTTGCTGGTCTTGCTAAGTATGTCGTTACCGGCACTTCGGAATTTGGCATCATGGTTTCGGGTGGTTCGGCTGTTACTCGCGGTGGGGAAACCACGGTTCGCGGCGAAAACACTACTTCGCTCGTTTCTAAAAAGCCGATCTGGACCGATGTGGGTTCGAACGTCGCCGTTACCAAGCATTCCGCTATGGACCTTCAAACGGACGTGATCTCGTTCATCGCTGATCAGTTTGCGGAAGACTTCGCTGCCGACATGGCCGATGGGTTTATCAACGGCACTGGCCTAAATGACGACCCGCAAGGCATCCTTACCGCTGGCATCGAACTGAGCGGCGCTTCGGTTACGCCGGAACTGATCATCGATCTTGCTTACAAAGTGAAGACGGTTGATCGCAACAACGGCGCTTACCTGATGGCTGGCACGACTGCTGCGGCTCTTTCGAAAGCCAAGGCTAACTCGCAATTCGTTCTCGAAATCAAAGAGGGCGTTACGATGATCAACGGTCGTCCTGTGCATGTTGACGATTACCTCCCGGAAGAGACGCCGGTTGTGTTCGGTAACTACAAGCGCGCCTTCCTGACTGCGGTTCGCGCCGAAGGTGTAACCGTCCAGATCAACCCGTATAAGCAATCGAACGTGATCTTCGTTGAAGGCAATCTTCGTTACGGTTCTGTTGTGCTTAACGGTGACGCTTACGCGAAGCTCGTTATCGCCTAATCTCGGCGACTAACATAAGGAAAATGGCCCGCTTCGGCGGGCTTTTTCTTTTTCTAAATACCGGAAAGATTATAAGGAATTGCGCAATGGTCGATTTAGAAAAATTCAAGTTTCATGCGCGGATAGACGATGACTTCGAGGACTCGTATATCCAGCTTCTTCTAGATGCCGCTATCAATTACGTCTCTAAAATTACTGGCGTTCCAAATGATGAGAATGCCCCGCCTGAATACGATTTGGCGATTATGATCCTTGCACTCCATTGGTATACAAACAGGGAAGTTTTATCGGATCGTGGAACCAATCAAGTCCCCTATGGCCTTGGAATGCTAATCGCCAATCTCAGAACGAATTGGACAATCTGAAATGCATACGGGACTATTGGATAAGCGGATTACGATCTTGTCGAGGCAAGTGATTGACAATGGATTATCGAAGAAAGAGACGTATGCGCCTTTGAAATCGGTATGGGCAAAGGTCTCTTATATCTCTGATGGGGAGCGTATTCAGGCTGCAATCGCTCAACGGCAAATCTCCATGCGGTTTGTAATTCGGCACTCAAAATCTCTGTCTCTGAATAACGAATATCGCATCCGCTACGATGGTCGAGATCTTGATATTGAGAACGTCAAAATCTCCGATGACCGGCAATGGATGGAAATTACTTGTGGGGCGCGGAAGTAAATGGCGAAGAACAAGTCCGGTATGGAGATCGATAAGAAGTCGTTTCGGGAACTCGAAAAGAACCTCATGTCCCTCGAAAAGTTGGCTACTCAAAAGCGGCTTATCAAGACTTCCATGAAGAAAGCAATGCAGCCGGTAGCTGATGCTGCACAGTCTGCCGCCCCGGTTGATGAAGGGGATCTTCGCGATTCTATTATCGTAACGGATAAACTCAACAAGACGCAGAAGAGGCTTGAGCGAAAAGAGGGCAAGCATTCGTTTGTGATGTATGCCGGGGCAGGTTCCCCCAAGGGGCATTTGCTAGAGTTTGGAACTGAGGAGACTTCCCCTCAACCCTATCTTCGCCCCGCGTGGCAAACTGAAAAAGAGAATGTGCTTAACATCCTGAAAGACGAAATGGCCGCAAGAATTCAAAAGGCCATTAAACGACAAGATCGGGCCAGAGCCAAGGCCGCGAAAGGATAAGACCAATGGAAAGACAACTTCGACAACTCATTACAGACGCATCCGGCATCGAAGTCCATTGGATTCGGGCTCCCGCAAATACACCGCGTCCATACATCAGGCTATCCCTTATCACCGAATTAGGGGATCATACGATGGAAGGTAGAACGCCATTGCGGCAATCGATGATTCAAGTTGATATTTGGGCCGAAGATATGGCCGATCTCTTGACTATTAAGAATGCGGTCATGGTTCTGGACGGTTACAACGATCAATCCGGCGATGATCCTATCAAGGTAATTCTTCTGGATAAGGTTAGATCGGGCGAAGACACTTCCAATCCGGCTGATATCGTGCTTCGTTATTCAATCGACTTTCGAGTTTTCCATTCTTAATGGGTCCGAAATCCCATCCTCTACATACCGCATAAAGGTATCAACTTAGAAGGATGGATTTAAATGACTATTGCAATTGGAATTGATGCTAAGGTCGAAATCGGTCGCGGCGCTACTCCGACTTGGACCGAATTGGCTTACGTTACGGATATCACGTTGCCTGAATTTACGCGCGATAAAATCGAAGTAACTCATCAGAAAAGTCCGAGTGGAAAGAAAGAATACATTCCCGGTCTAGGCGAATTTTCAGACATGACCGCTGCAATGCACTATGTTCCGGGCAGCGCAACTGATGACCTTTTGCTTGAACTTCAGGACTCCGGCGAGACTGTCAAAGTTCGCGTCACGCTCAAGGGCGAAGATGGTCCAGTTGTTTCGACTTATTCAGGCTTCATGCAGGGATATTCCAGAAACATCCCTGTGGGCGATGTGATGGAAGCCGAAGCTACCTTCAGCATTAACGCCTTGGTGGTTGGCCCGTAATCTCGACAACATCAATAACGAAGAGAACCCGGCTTAGGTCGGGTTTTTTATTTCACGAAATTGCATTTTATTTCTCAAATGGCCTGATTTGTTGCTTAAATATCACATTCGGAAATCTCGGTTTTTCTAAATATTTTATAACAATAAGATAACGGAGAAACCAAAATGCTTAAATCAAAACCATTGCCGAGCCAAGAACGCCTGAATGAAGTTTTCAAATACGATTCCGAAACCGGATATCTGATCCGCAAAGGGCAATCAGGTCATGCAGGCTGCATCAATAAACGAGGCTACTGGCAGGTCTATTGTGATGGGGTGCTCTATTACGCTCATCGTCTAATTTGGAAGATGCATTACGGCGACATCCCCAAAGGTATGACCATCGATCACATTTCGGGAGATCCGAGTGACAACCGCCTATCGAATATCCGACTGGCGAGAGTTGAAGAGAACAATCTGAATAGAAAAATTTATGCGAGTAACAAAAGCGGTTACGCTGGCATCTTTAAGTCAGGAAACAAATTCGTAGCCTCTATCGGTCGTGGAGGCGTCAATCACTATTTGGGGCGTTTTGATGATATCGAGACGGCGATTGCAGTCCGGGAAGCTGCAGCGATGAGACTTCATGGCGAATTTAGGAGGGTGCATTGAACATAAATAACGATGAGCTTGAATGTCAGGTCGAAAAGCATCCTGACATTGAGAGACTAAAGATTGAATCCGCAAGCGTGGATCGTCTGCTAGAGAATAACGAAAAACACATCTTGGAGAATAAGAATGAAAACGAATAGCAAAGGTATTTACACATTCCAGAACGGCATGAAGCTTGATTTGAACTTCAATGCTCTTGCGGAATACGAGTCCATGGTTGAGGGATCGAACGGACTCGAAGTTATGGCCCGCATGGCATCGGGCCAGCTTAATGTAACTGAATGGCGAACGCTGCTTTATTGCGGTCTCAAGGTGAATCAACCCGAAGTGACCCTAGAAGAAGCAGGGGAAATGTTGGCCATCTATTTCGAAGATCTGGTTGCTTCGATCAACAAGGATATCGATGAGGCTGCGGCAGAGGCGGGAAAGCCGAAGGCGGGGAGAAAGAAGGCGAAGTAACCCCGCCAACAATCGCTGATCTGTATGAGACCTATCTCATTTCCTATCCAAATACTCCCGATGCATTCTGGAATTTGAATCAGGTAACATTTTCGATCTTCATGAAGGCAGCAAGGAAGAAAGCAGAAACGCAATACGATAACGATATTCGAACTGCTTATTACACCGCCGTCCTAAGCCGTGTTGATAAGATGCCCAAACTCGAAACACTGCTCATCCGCCATAGGGAATTGAAGCCAAAGCTTTCACCTAAAGAGCGCAATAAGAAGTTGATCGCAGATATGAAGCGATATAACGATCATCTAATTAAGGCTGGAAACGTAATTGCAGAAGCCTCGGAGTAGATCCGGGGCTTTTTGTTTGGTCATACATAATGGAGTAATTTTTTCGCGAGGATTTCAATAATGTCTTTAGCATCAGTAGTCGGGGCTTTACGGGCGAACCTTTCACTCGATACAGCGGCTTTCGAGGCCGGTGGCCGCAAGGCTGTAAAAGGTGCGAAGAACCTTGAATCCTCGTTTACCAAAACTGCTGCGAAGATCGGCAAGGCCGCTGCGGCGATTGGAACGGCGATGGGTGCTGCCGTAACTACTGGCACGGTTTTGATGGCGAACAACGCCAAGGAAGTTGAACGTCAGGCCAATGCATTAGGTCTTTCTACTGAGGGATATCAAGCCCTTACTAGCGCTGCGAAACGATATGGTATCGAGGCAGACAAGGTGTCCGACATTCTGAAGGATGGCGCAGATCGACTCGGTGAATATCTCGCTACCGGTGGTGGTGAGATGAAGGACTTCATGGAAATGGTTGCGAAGCCGCAGGGAGTTTCCGCAAAGGATATACTCAGGCTGCCGCCCGAGCAACGTCTGATCGAGATCCAAAGCTTAATGGAGGGAATGAACCTTCCTCTAGAAACTCAGGTTTTCTTGTGGGAGAGTCTATCCGACGAGGCTTCGAAGCTCGCTCCTCTTCTGGCAAATAACGGTGCCGAATTCAAACGGATCAAAGCAGAACTGCTTTCGACCGGTCAAATTCTATCCGATCAAGTTATCAAAAACCTATCGACCTTCTCGGCAAACCTGTCGGGTATCGGAGGGATTGTCTCGGGATGGGGCAACATCTTCGTGTCCGGGTTCGCTGGCCCGCTGGCCGAAGTCTCCACTCGTCTTCAGGTCTTCCTAGCTCAGGCAGACGGTATCCGCACGGTCTTTGCCACGATGGGGCAGGCAGTTGGATCCAGCCTCATGGTTCTGGCAGACAACATCGGTCGGATTGCCACTTACGCCGCTACAGGAGCCGTTGGGCTGGCCGCCTACGGGGCTGCGACACTTGCCGCCAGTGTCTACACCCTTGGCCTTGCCGGGGCTCTGACGCTCATGCGGGCAGCATTGGTGCGGACTGGATGGGGAGCCCTAGCCGTCGTCATCGGCGAAATCGTTTATCAGACGCTCAACCTTGTGGACTCCGTTGGCGGGGTATCTAATGCCATGCAACTTGCCGGAACAATTTGGACCGGAGTCGAAAACACGATCAAGACAGGTCTGAGCGCCATTGGTTCGATGTTCGAGGGCGTCGGCAAAGTGATCTATGGCGCGTTTGCCTATGCCTTCGGTCAAGCGGAAGCTGCATTCGCCAAGCTGATGATGAAAATCGGGCAGGGCATCAACATAGCAATCGATGGCATAAACGCTATCAAACCCGGTGATAAAATTCCGAAAATCAACATTGGCGTCGAAATGTCCGGTGATGCTAAGGCATTAATTGCCGGGGCAAAGGCCACAATGTCAGAAGGAATGTCCGCTGTTACGAATGGCGCATCTTCGTTGGTCGATTCCGGTCAAGGATTTGCCGATGCAATGGCTAAAGCCCGGTCGGACTACGACGCTATGCAGGCCAAGACTAAAGCCGAACGTGATGCAAACGGTTCAAATCCGAACGTTCCGAAACTGCCTGATCTGAATACGAAAGGAATTGGCGATATCTCGGGCGGGGATGCTGCCGGTGGTGGTTCTGCGAAGCTTTCGAAATACCAAGAGACCATCAGGACTCTTAATGGCGATATCGAGCAACTGAAAAATACTATGGGCCAGACCGCTCTAGCCGAGCAAATTTGGAATGCCCAACGTCAGGCCGGGGTAACTGCATCGTCTCTACAGGGGCAGAAGATTGCCGGTTTGGTGACTGAGCTAGAACGGTTGAAAACTCAAGATGCTGCAATCGATAGGTTCAAGGGACAATTGGGAGACATGTTCTCCAGCATCGTCACTGGATCGGAGAGCGCAAGATCGGCCCTAAGCAACTTCTTCGCTTCTCTGGCAAGTAACCTCGCTAACGGGGCATTCACGTCATTCCTCGGCAGTCTTGGCGGTGGCGGTGGCTTCTGGGGAAGTGTTGCCGGGATCCTTGGAGGAGGAGCAATAGGAGCCAATGCGAATGGCACGAGTGGCTGGAGAGGCGGACTCTCATGGGTTGGAGAAAGAGGCCCTGAGCTTGTGTCCATGCCGCGTGGGGCACAGGTTCTCAGCAACCGTGAGTCCATGAACATGATGGGCGGGGCTGCTCAACGTGTTCACCTCGACCTGAGCATGAGTCCAGATCTTGAAGCTCGCATTCTAGATAAGTCTGCTCAAACCTCAGTCAAAATCACACAACAGGGCTTGAATCAGTATTCGAAAACGCAGCCCCAAAGAAACGCAATTATCAGCAAAGACCCGCGTAAGAGGTAAAAAATGACTGTTTATAACCTTCAAAACTTTCAATACAAACTCAAGATTCGAGACTACGCATTTAGCTTGTCCGAAAACTTAATTTCCAGCCAGTCCTATTCGGGTGCGATGACTGTCAATCAACTCGGCCCTCGTATCTGGATGGGATCGATTACTTGCTCTCCGACGAGTATCGAAGTTGCCCGCGAAATAGAAACTGCAATTCGTTCTATTCAGACTGCCGGAAACTATTTCGCATTCTGCCCTCCGAAATACGAATATCCGCAAGCTGATCCTACTGGTTCTAAATTAGGAAGTGCGACCGTAACGATTACTTCGCCAGTTGCCGGATACACCGTGAACCTTGCTGGTTTGCCTGCGGACTACAAGATCACGACAGGCGATTATTTCAGTGTGATCCAAAACGGCGTTTCTGTGATCTATCAATTTGCGGAAACTAAAACGGCAGCATTCAACGGAACGATATCAATCAAGATGTTGAACCCATTTCGTGCCAATTTCGTGCCAGCGAATGGTGCATCGGCATACCTCACTTATCCATGGGCGACATGCCGATACATTCCCGGATCGATGAAGACAGGCACGATTGGGCTAGATAGTGCGAGTGGCTATCAATTCGATTTCCAACAAGTATTTTCAACACAGTAAGGTGATCCATGCAATTGAATTCGACGTTACAGGCCGCATTATCCCGGACGACTATCCAGCCATATTGGTTTTTGTGGATTTCCGCGAAGAATAGGGAAACGGGAGCAATCGAGGAATCGGGGATTTGGAATGGTATTGGTCCGACGACCATTTCTGTTGCTGGTCAAACTCGAACTTATGCAGGAGCGGGCGGGCTGTTGAGTATCGATGATCTGGTTTACTCAAGCGGAACCAATATCCAGACGCAGAACGTTGCTCTGAGCATTCTAGATCCGAAAGTGGTGGAGGCTATTCGGGTGTATGACTGCACCTTCGCTCCTATTCAAATTCACCTTGGGCTAATTGACCCCGAGACCGAAGGCTTTCTAGGTGTCACCCCGGCATTTGAAGGCTTCATTGACTCAATCGATATCTCCACAGACACGAGTGAATCGACTGCAAGCCTTACTCTTGCATCTTCATTGAGAAATGGATCTAGACCGCTGTATTCTCGTCAGTCGGATGCCGATCAACGCAAACGTGATCCGAACGACAAAGGACGTCTGTATTCATCGGTTGCCGGAAACCAAACTGTATTCTGGGGTCGCAAAAAGAAAGGCGATAAGGAGGTTAATTCTTTTGCTGGCATCCTTATGGGGACCGTCTTGGATCACTTTAAGAAAAAGGTTCAGCCGCAGCCATAAGAAATAGACAATCTAAATACCTCGAATCTTCTTTGTTCGAGGTATTTTCATGTCAAGACTATCCGATTATAAAAGCCGACTGTTTGCGGTAATTCGAGATTACGAATTCGCAGAATTCCAATACGGCATTACAGACTGCGCCATGTTCGGTGGCGAATGTGTCGAAGCCATTACCGGGATAAATCCCGTTATTGAATGGAAGGGGCGTTATACAACGTCACTCGGCGGTCTTCGTGTTGCGAAGAAGAACGGTTACGAAAATCAAGCTGACTGGTTTGTAAAGAACGGATCGGAAATCCCGGTTGCCATGGCGCAATTTGGGGATTTGGCCTTGCTTGAAGGCGATGCTGCCGAGACCGGATGGACTGTAGGTTTAGTCGGCGGAAGCTTCATCCTCGCCATGAGTGAGAAAGGGCTAATTAGAGTCCCCTTGTTCAATGCGACTAAAGTATTTCGTTTCGGGGAGGATCAATAATGTCCTTCTCAATTATCAAAGCCGCTGCTCTATGCACTACTTCAATCACTCCGATTGACTCATTCACTTCAGATGTCCGCGAAGCTCATGCAGATCCGGTTACGGGTGCCATTGTCGCTATTACGGGATGGAGTGCCGCTACAGCCGCATTCATCGTGCAGGTCGGACTCTCTGTTGCGTTTTCGACCCTGAGCCGATTGCTTGCCCCAAAACCGACATTCGAGAGCGGGGGCATTCAAACAGACGTCACGCTTTCTGGTTCAAAGACGCCCCAAAAGATCATTCTTGGCTATTACGCTACTAACGGTTGTTTGGCCGTCGCTCCGCTTTCGCGGCATGGCTCCAATCGTAAGAAGCTGAATTACTGGTTGAACTACGTCACGGTGATTTCGGATCTCCCGATCAATGAACTTCTAGGCGTGATCGTTGATGGCAAAGAGCAAACGATCATCGATGACGGGAATAACGAGTTTGGACGTAAGGTCTCGGGCGATCTGGACGGGACAGCTAGATTCCGTTGGTATCTCGGAAACCAGACTGCCGCAGACGATTATCTGTTAGAGTCCTATGGCGAGCATCCTCAATTTCCTTGGACAACTCAACATATCCTTAAGGGCTGTGCTTATGTAATTTCTAGCTTCTATTACGATGATGAGCGTTACAGTCAGCTTCCTTCAACTCGTTTCATTGTAAAAGGTGCAAGTCTCTATGATCCGCGTAAAGACTCCTCAGTAGGGGGATCAGGTCCGCAGCGGTGGAATGACCGCTCGACTTGGACGTTTACGGCAAACCCAATCGTCATGGTCTACAACCTCATTCGAGGTATCACGATGCCGGACGGCCTTGTTTATGGGGTTCGGGCTCCCGCCGAAAAACTCCCATTGTCGTCTTGGTTCGCAGCGATGAACGTTTGCGACGAGAACGGGACGCAGCCGAATTCCACCGACTGGAAAGCAGACCGTAAACGTTATCAAGCTGGTATCGAGATCAGCCTCGATACAGAACCATTGGAAGTTATCGAAGAGTTGTTGAAAGCAGCCGGGGCCGAAATGGCGGAAGCTGGTGGGTATTTCTATGTCCGCGCCGGGGCTCCGGCTGCACCAGTTGCTCATATCACCGATGACGTGATCATTGTCTCCGATCCGATCTCGGAACGGCCATTCCAAGGGCTGAATGAGAGCTACAACACAGTTCGGGCAACCTATCCCGATCCGAAAGCCGTATGGGAATCGACTGAAGCCGAACCATTTAGTAAGCCGGAATGGGTGACTGCGGACCAAGGGCTTGAACTTGTGGCAGATATCAAACTGTCGGCAGTCCCGTTCCCGAGACAGGTTCGCAGATTGATGCGGGAAGCTGCGGCAGACCATCGTCGCAGACGTGTTCATACTCTTACACTGCCTCCAAGCTACCTCGGATTGAAGCCGTTGGACTCGATTTCATGGACTTCGCCTTCCAGATTCTATGATGCGAAGGTATTTGAAATCCAGCAAATTCGCATAAACCCGATGACGCTGAATGTTCAAATCGATATCAAAGAGCGGAATCCTGCGGATTACGACATTGACGCCGCTAACGACTCCATTGCGCCTTATTACCCGCCACCGCCCCCGGTTCCCCAAGAGGAAATCGGAATGGATGGATTGGCAGTTGCGGGAGTTGTCGTCAAAGACGCTGCCGGTAATGACCGGATGCCGGGGATTAAAGTCTCGTGGGATCTCGCAGACGACGGGACGTCTTATGACGCTGTGAATTACCAAGTTCGGCTCAAATCATCGGGGGCAGTTGTCGTCACTGGCACGACTCAAGCCACTGATGTTGGATCGGTTATTATTACTGAGTCACTTCTTCCGAATGAAATCTATCAGGTTCGAGCAAAGGTGCATGAGCCGGAATCGGGTGTCCGTTGGAGATATTCAAATTGGATTGATGTGACTACCCCGAATGTGCGGATTTCGCCAATTGATCTTGACGACACTATCTTCGATCAAATGAAGGAAACGGCAATTCGTCATGGTGTTAAACCCGTGACGACTCTTCCGGCTACCGGTCAACTCGATCAACTAGTTATGCAGGTTCCGACTGGCAAGCTTTACCGCTGGAACGGTTCTGCATGGGTATCTGAGCTTGTTGCTGCTCCGACTCCGGGCAGTGTCGATATTGCTTCTTTCGCATTGGGGATTGAGCCAATCACTCCATGGGCTGGTGCTGCACTTCCAACAACTAAGAAGACATCGCTGATTTTCTGGAAAGGTGAAACCTATAGATGGTCTAATGGTGCATACGTCAAGAACGTCAATGCTACGGATGTGATTGGCGAATTGGTTGCAGCACAAATCGCTGCCGGGGCAATCGGAACTAGGGAACTTGCCAGCCAATCGGTTGTTGCGTCGAAAGTTGCCATTAGCGACTTCTCGAACCTTGTTCCTGATGCAGACTTCTCGGAGTTTTTCAGCGGAGGGGCAACTTGGGTTGGAGGTGGCGGGCTTGGCCCGTTCCAAGCTTTCAGCGTGGCCGGTAATGCTGTCTGGGCAAGCCCTTATATTCTGCGGTTGAGCGTTAACGGGACAGGAGACACGAACTATTCTGGTGTTCAATCTTCTACCTTCGCCGTTACAGGCGGCACCGATTATCACGTTTCGGCTCTGCTCCAAACGCAAGGCTCAGGCGGTGCCAACGTTATCCTTCGTTTGGCGTTCTATAATAACGCTGGTGCTTTGCTCGGGCAAAGAAACGTTTATGCCGATACTGCTAACCTTGGTGTTGATCGAAAAACGGCTAACGTAACTGCTCATGCCAATGCGGCTTTCGCTCGGGTTCAGATGTATATCCGCAATGACTCCGTGGCTTCCTATGTCCAAATGGGTTCATTGGCCGTCCGTAAAGCAGCAGGAGGCGAATTGATCGTTGATGGAAGTGTTAAGGGGAATCACATTTCTTCTAACACGCTGACATCGAACCATCACACTACTGGTTCACTTCTGGCCGAGCATATCAATACCTCTAGCTTCAATGCCGCTGGATTGGCTGTCTTTAATAACGTGCTGCAATCTAATAACTTCGTTGCAAACACTTCGGGATGGCGCATTCAGCAAAATGGAAATGCTGAATTCAACAGTCTGAAAGTCCGTTCGGACATGATCGTGTCTGGTGCCGTATCGAAGACTTATTATCAGCAATTCCAGACATTCACGAAAGACGACACTTCGGTTTGGGAAGGTGTCATTCCTCTTGGATCTGGATTGAATTTCGCGGCGGCTGAAGATGACGGAGGAGCATTGCTTAACCCGATCAGAACTGAATTCTATTGTTCTCTTGGGCGTCGTTCATCGGTTTCGAGTTGCAGAATTGCAGTCACCTTGTGGGCTTCAACTGCGGCAAACCCGAATGCTTGGATTAACTTGTATGGGACGAACTCCGAATTCAATAGCATTTACTTGGCTTCGAAAGAATTGGAGGGTGGTGAGGCGCTGGCGGTGAATGGCCTTCTCATTGGAGGTGTATACTCAAGCATCTTATTCGAGCGCATTGCTAACCTGAAAGTTCGAGTTGTGATGGATACCGGTAAGGGTGTTGTTTACCGTCCGAAGGTGATTGTCAGTCAGATTAGCAGATAAAGATAAAGAGGGGATCGTTAATTCGGTCCCCTTTACTTTTTGCCGCCTAACAATCGAATGATGAAGTCGCGAATGGCATCTTTATCTTTTGACAGTTTCGTGAATCCATTCGCGATATTGTGAAATGTCATAGACAGGATGAGCGCCATAAATCCATGCAAATCAGGAGGCAATCCGAAATAGGCTGATATTGGCGAATACAGAACCAATGCCGATAAAAACGCCAATGTGAAGTGAATCAGGTAATCGAACATCCGACCAATTCGGGTTCCCCGTTTCGACTTGAATTCCTTAGTCGAATAAAGAGCCCCAATAAAGGCGGCTGTAAATACGAATAGCGGAATTCCAAATAATAAAGCTTCCATGTTTTGCAATCCGCCTTGCCTAAATTAAATGTATTTAGGCTGGCAATCGACTTGATAGTTTCGCGGGACTCGTATGTAGGTAGATCGGGGCAGGGGCTTGAGGCCCGATCTCGGCAAGTGCTGCCCTAAGTCACTGAAACGACAAGGGTAAAATACCCTTCACATTCTTCGACCAGATGGGCCCGGCGGAGTTCCTGACCGGGCGGGGGATCGATGTGCGGCCGCATCCGCATATCGGCCTCGGCACCGTGACCTATCTCCTGCGCGGGCGGCTCCACCACCGCGACGGCCTCGGCACCGACCAGTGGATCGAGCCGGGCGCGGTGAACTGGATGCTCGCGGGCCACGGAATCACCCATTCCGAGCGCACGGATGCGCCGGAGGGGCCGGGCAGCCTGTTCGGGCTGCAGACATGGCTCGCGCTGCCGAAGGACCGCGAGGACGATGCCGCGGCCTTCGTGCATCAGGGCGCCGACCGGCTGCCCGAGCTCGAGGGCGAGGGCAAGCGCGTCCGGCTGATCCTCGGGCAGGCCTGGGGCGAACGGGCGCCGGTCGATCTGCCGGTCGAGGCGGTCTATGCCGACGCCATTCTCGCCCCCGGGGCGCGGCTGCCGATGCCCGAGGGGCACGAGGATCTGGGAGCCTATGTCATCGACGGCTCGGTGAGCGTGGGCGGGCAGAGCTTCGAGGCGGGGCGGATGCTGGTCATGCGCCCGGTCGACCGGCTGGCGCTGACGGCGGGCTCTCAGGGCGCGCGCCTGATGGTGCTGGGCGGCGCCGTGGCCGACGGGCCGCGCTGGATCTGGTGGAATTTCGTGGCCTCCTCGAAGGAGCGGATCGAGGCCGCGCGCGAAGCCTGGCGGGCGGGGGACTGGGCGCACGGGCGCTTCCGCCTGCCACCGAACGACAGTGCCGAGTTCATTCCGGCCCCGGAGAAATGACTTTCACATTTTTCGGCGCGGGGGCGCTTGACGGCGCCCGTGAGGCTGCGTAATACGCCCCCACGTTCGGCGGCGACCGGACGGCGCACGCGGTTGTAGCTCAGTCGGTTAGAGTACCGGCCTGTCACGCCGGGGGTCGCGGGTTCGAGCCCCGTCAACCGCGCCACCGTCCGCCGCCGCCCGAACGTGAGGAAGAAGAGCGCGGTTGTAGCTCAGTTGGTTAGAGTACCGGCCTGTCACGCCGGGGGTCGCGGGTTCGAGCCCCGTCAACCG
>OCLS01000356.1_pt1 | contig 51351 bp, 59 predicted proteins | sample 1496011 | NCBI WGS metagenome assembly OCLS01 (sample SAMN04168690, study PRJEB22393) | synthetic metagenome | isolation source: purchased from BEI Resources HM-276D | reverse complement strand
CGCTAAAAGCTCTATGGAACCACTAGCATAGCTAGTGGTTTTCGGGAGACAACAAAAAAGTTGGATGACCCAACTTTTATCTTTCTATCAGTATCAATTTTATCTTTGGTATAATAAAAGATACAGATATAAGGACAAGTAATGATGTTAACAATAAGAAAACTAATTCCAAAGTTGTTGAATTTTTAAAATAAAAGTTTCTCAAAATAGTTAATTGATAAGTTAAGGGATTTAACTGACCAATCCATCTCACAATACTAGGAGCAGAATCTATTAAGTAGAAAACAGGAGCTGTAAAACCAAGCGGTGTTAGTACAAAACGTATTACAATATCACGTCTTCTGTAATCATTGATAAACATTGTAAGTAAAATTGCAAGGGAGTCCCAAAATAATAAAACAACAATAGATAACAAAACTGTATAAAAAAATCTATCCATTGCGATATTTATCTCAAACGCTAACGTAATTATATATATAATAATTTCTTGAACTATCAACCCTAATATAGAATAGATACTCATCCCTAAAATATAATATAAAGGACGAACTCCACTGCATAACTTAAGAGCAAGTAGCCCATATTTTTTATCTATTGTCACCCTATAAATAACTTGAGTCATCTGCCCGATTATCAATAAAGCTATAACACCAATGATTGTATATTCTGCATAAGAGGTTTTTATATCATTAAACTGAATGTTCTTTATCGAAGAATTTAATCCTATTATTATAAAAACAACATATAAGATTGGTTGTAGAAACTGAGAAATAATTAAACCTTTACTTCTAAAAAAAGCAATAATCTCATTTTTAGCAATAATCGCTAGACCTCTTAAACCTAAGTCCGATTTGTGCCTTAATTGATCAGCCTTCATTTTTCTCCTCCTATTCTTTGCAAATAACTTTCTTGTAAGGTTAATTTACTTGTTGAAAAGTTTTTAATTTCACATGCTTTTCCTACCTCATTGATAACATCTAAGATCTTTTCTTCTATAGGGACTTCTATTGTAAAACTATCATTATCTTCGATGTGAACTTTAAATCTAAAATTTTCTAAAAATTCAATTTGATATCTAGAAATTCTATTCTGCATTGAAAAATTTAATTTGATAGTTGAATTATCTACAAAGTCACGCATATCACCAAAAAATGATATGGAGCCATTTTGTAAAAAAAGTATTTTTTTACAAAACTTTTCGAGTAGATTTATGTCATGTGAAGATATGATAATAGTTTTTCCTTCCAAACTCTTATCTTTTAAATACATTAAAAATTTTTCGGCAGATTCAGTATCTAAACCAACGGTAGGTTCATCTAAAATATAAAAATCTGGATTATGAGCTATTGCTCTAGCAATCTGGACGCGTTGCAGTTGTCCACCTGACAATGTTTCTACCAAATTATTTTTTTTATCAGCTAACCCAACAATTTCTAAGGCTATTTGACACAACTTCTCAGCATTTTTCCCAAACTTTCCAGCAAGGTTCAGCCCCAATATTACATTGTCCTTCACAGTAGTATAAAAATCAATTACTGTGGTTTGAGGAGTAAAGCCTAAATGAGCAAAAGGTTGAGAACTAACTATCAAATCTTTATCACAATACTCTATTTCTCCTAAATAAATCTCTTGAAAACCTACAATAGAATTAATTAACGTAGATTTACCTGCACCATTTGAACCTAATAAGCCAATGAAATCTCCCTTATTTATTTGTAAAGTTATATCTTTTAAAGCTATTACGTCATCATAACGAACACTTACATTATTCATTTTCAAGAAACAATTCATAACACCCCTACCTTTATTTTAATACCTCTATAAAATCTTTTTTTAATTCAGAAAAAGTATCATATTTATAATTGAACGCTTTTTTATAAATATCATAAAGCCAATCTGATTTATCAAGTGTGTCTAAGCGACGCGAATTAAAATTCATTGCATACTCCATCGCTTCTAAAAAACTCATTTTTGAAAAGACGTTAAAATCATCTAAATTCTGACTCCAATATAATAACAAAACCAATCCCATAATATCCTCTGGTTGATTATTCAATAAATTTAAGTTGGTTTCATAAAACCCTGGAGTTCCAAATAGAGGCAACTTTTTTTCTTCAATTTGAGTTTCTTTCCTTAGGGCATGCTCAAAGTCTATAATATAAATATTATTTCTATTATCAATAAGTATATTATTAAATGATAAATCTCTATAGGAAAGATTATATTTGGAGTTTATTATCTCCATATAATCAATTAATGTTAAAAACCAATCATACGAGCCACTAACCATATTATACTCGCTTAATTTATCTGCAATAATAAACTCAAATTCCACAAAATACGAATTCTTTATGTAAAAATCGTTAAAAACTTTTGGAGTAAATTCCTCCTTTTCCAATTCTACTAATATTTCTCTTTCATTTATTAAACGATTCACAGAATCTCTATTTGTAAAATCAACCAACGATAAATCACTAGCTTCTTTTAATAAAGAATAAACTCGCTTTTGAGTATTAAATACTTTATAAACTCCACCTTTGGCATTTTTAGAAATCACTTCCAAAATAATATATTGATCAGGAATAGTGTTATATCTTGGAATATAGTAATCCCTTATTGGAACATTCACATTTGAAGGGATTTTCTTATCTCTTTTATCCTTGAAAGTGCTATCTTTTACGAACTCCCCATATCTGTAATATACAACCTCGCTAAGTTGAAATCTGAAATCTGATGGTATGTTTACACCCTTTACACCTTTATACAATATTTCTAATTTGTGTAACAAACGTTGAAACTCTTTATTATCTTTTGGATAAATTGTAATGAATTTCCCGACTTGTGAATAACCATTAAGCCCTGTATTTTGCAAAGAAAGTTCTTTAATGCTAACCAAAATTTTGAAATTTATCTTCTTCTCTCTAGAAAATATAAAATCAAAGAATTTTTTAGCAACCAAATTAGCATTTAATATTGAAGCGCTCAGGTGTATTTTAAATCCCTTAGATTGGGTGATATTAGACGGCAAATTATATAACCAATGTTCATCACTAAAATTATCACTAATTTTATATTCTAATAATAAATTATGGTATGCGTCTTCTATTTCAGTTTCATAGTCCAAATAGTTTAAATACTTTTCGTAATTCATATTAAGAAATCTTCTCCATAAATTTTTAGACCATCATTTAAAGCCAAACAATTTAAAGCGTGATAATAAATGTTGATAATCAATGTAACTTTCAGTCCTCTATTTTGTAATTCCTTCACCAATAATTTTATGCTATATCTATTTTCTCGAGGCAATTTATAGGACTTCAAGATAAAACCATAAAAGAGATAAGTATTATAATCTGACAATCCAGTTTCAGAATAATTTTTTAGAAAAATATCTAGTGATTCTGATAATTCATCCGGAATAATTCTTTTAACATCGTATTTATTTTTCATATCGGCCACTCTTCCTTAAAAAGCTCACAATAAAATTTTAAATTTCTATACAACAATCCGAGAGTAGTCTCACAATTTGAACATTTCACATCACTCTTAATATATAAAAAATGAATTAATCAGAAACCTCTGACTAAGATTTCCTAATTAATTCACTTTCTATATCATAGTAAGGAATTCTATTATCCCTAATTGAAAATTGAAATTTTATGTTTTATATATTAACAATTATGCGGATTGTAAATCTTGTCTAACAAAATGGCAAGTGCTACTATGTGCCCCAGAAGGCGATGCAACGCTATTTTGAATTGAAAGAGCATAATCATCCATATCATTTAAGTCACGGATTAGCAATGCTTCCTTCTCTCTTCCGACAATTCCAAATTTTCTAATTACCTTTTCAGGATTATCAAAAAATTCTCCAACAACTTCCATATTTCCTTGAAGTTCATTCAAGAAAGCTTTCATTTGACTACTCATTATATAGCTCCTTTTCTATTACTTTATTTGGAATCAAAACTTACTTGTACATTGGAAACACCTCTATTCTACGCTTTCATATTGCTGCATGACACTTTCAAAATCAAATTGCTAAAAATAATTTTTTAAAGCTTAATTTAGATTTAATTACATATATCTCAAAAAATTGTTTTGAAATTAGTAAATTAAAATAGGTTTCTGTACTTATAGGAACTAGTTATAAAAACTTCGCCCATCATAAAATATCTATTTAAGTAAAACAAAAATTTTATAATTTTTTGATTTTTAAGTGACTATAATCTCCTATCTATAAATACCATTCGCAGGACCTGGATCAATCCCTCTAGCCATCTTATGAACTTGAGTTCCTCCAGCAGTCCCTAATAGGATTAATCCTATGACTAACAAAGCAACAATTTTCCTAAACAAACTTCTCATATACCTCTCCTTTCGTTTTCTTGCATTTATTTTATCACTTCAAAATTAGCTTGTCAAGTATTTTTATAATCTTTTTTTATTTTTTTTTATTTAATACTTTTTTGTATTCAAATTAGATTTAAAAAACGATGCTCACTAGAACACCGTATTCCTTATTCTGTTATATCTGCAAAATAATGTTCGACTTTCAAAGCCATTGACATGTTTTCCTCAAGTTTGTAGAGAAAATGAGCAGTCTCAAAATATTCTTTTACTGAACTTTTAGAAGAAAAATTTTCACTTACACTTCCCATCAATAAATACAAATCAGCTAATAGATAAGTTGTCCTGTACTCCTTACATTGCTTTATCGTAGCTGTGATTTTCGTAATAGCTTCTTCAATATTTTTCTGTAACCATAGGTATCGACAAACGTTATAATTGAACTTAATTGATAGTTCTAACTCTTCAATTGTGTTTAAATTAAGCTGATTCACTTGATGCTCTAGCTTGTCTCTAATCTCATTAAAACGTTCTAAATCTTCAATATCATAATAAAAATTGAATAGAGTGTTTGAAACTTGAAGGTAGTTCAAATCAGATACATTTAACTGAGGTAGCATATTCTCTAATCGTGTAATTGCCTCTTCTTTCTGTCCATAAAAATAAAAATCTATAAGAGACTTTATCCATTCCATGTAAAATTTATCTGCTAGAGATAAGCGATGGGCTTTTACATTTTCCAATTCATATATATATTTTAAAGATTCATAATTACGATTTGTGATAAATGTCTGTGCTAACTTCTTAAACTCTGATAACTCATTGACTTCCTCTACAACCTGCTCATCAAAAAAGTAGTCCATACTAACTTTTAATTTCTTAGCAAGGGCATGTAAAAAATCCGCTCCAGGGGTGAACTCTCCACTCTCTAATCGACTAATTTGCCCCTGTTTACAGATACCCTCAGCTAATTCTCGCTGAGACATTTTTAATTCTTTTCGTCTATTTTTTAATCTTGTTGCTAATAGTGTACCCACGTTTGCATCTTCCTTTTCTATTTGATTTCAATGTTAATTGTAACATGATTAAATCTAAATTTCAAATATATTTTACAAAAGATACACATTGTATATAATTATTGGCTAGATTCCTATTTTTGAAAATCTATCCCATCTCCTTTTGAAAGTCCTGTATTTAAGCGATTTATAAATTTATCTAGCCTGACTACCATCTTTTCATACCTGCCCCTTTCCAATTCCAGTTGATTCCCCAGGCTCTTCAATTTTTTCTCAACAATATTAGCACTGATATTCTCAGTTATATTCAGTTTTGAAAGATTTAATTTCATTTCTTGCTTACTTTCAACTGAAGCCAGTAGATATTCTGCTACTTGATTCAAGGTTGACATTCGTTCTTGCAACTCATTGATTCTCAATTCAGACGCTGCTAGTTCATGCACTAACTCATCTTTAATCGTGACATAAGATTGATTTTCTACTTCCAGTTCAATCAAAGCATCCACTTCCGCAATCTTCTCTTTAATCATATCGACTGTCGCTTTTCTGCGTAATGGAATGGTTTGATTTTCATAGCTGAACTGTCTAATTAAGGTTCGACCTTTCATATAACAATTTTTCTCGGCAGCGTCTTTGTGGTAGACATAGTAGGAGCTGGTTTCCCTGATGAAAACCTTCACCTTATCCTCTTCCATATCAAGCTGCATGTTCGGCACAAAGATAAGTCCCTCCTGACGAATACCAAACTTGACCTTGACGTAAATTCCATCATCCACTACTTTTTCAATTTGATTGAGTGACAACTCCACCTCAAATTCATGAACGGCATCTCTGTTACTCTTGAACTCTTGATAGGACTCCCAGAACTTCTCATCGCTTGGAAGTTCTTTTTCTTTGGATAACTTTTCTTCTTGATAAAGTTGAACGAAATCCTCAGTTTCTGGAGCTTGCCAATCTTTTCTATTTTTAAAATAATCTTGGAAAAACTCTACATCATAAAGATTTTTCTGGTCTAGCTCTGTCTCCTTTACCTCCACTCCTGCAAATTGAAAAGAAACATGCTTTTGTTTAGGATTGATAGTTAGTCCAAAAAGTTTTGCTTTCTGAAGTAAATCATCCATATTCTCAACTTTCAGCAATAAAAATTCCATGAGACTTTCTATTTCTCTTTTGGCAAAGTAGTTCTTAAAAAATTCTTCTGTGTAAGGCTGCTTGCGATTGAGTTGCTTGCCACGCACCACCTGTTTCATAGTTGAGTCCGTAATAAAAAAGGTGGCATGCTTGTGACGGAAATCCATCTCCACATGTAGTAGCGGAGCATTCTTTTTGAAATCCTCAAAGTCCCTAGAATGTTCCATCAAAAAATAGAGTCGCTGCTTGAGTTCATACTTGTGATTAGTCTTACGATAGACTTCATACCGCTGGTGAGAATAGCGGTTCTCAATGATTTTAGCACCTGCGATTTTAGAAAAACGGTCAGAAATCATGCGAAGATTTCGCTCCACCTTGTAGTCCCACTTGAGCTTTTTGTCAGAATTGCTATCTACTGAATTGATAATGATGTGATTGTGCAGGTGGTCTTTATCAACATGGGTCGCAACGATAAAACGAAATTTGCCACCAGTTAATTCCTTCACAGTCTCATAACCTATCCGATTGATTTGTTCAGGAGTGATATGATCCTCTGGCGAGAAAGACTGAATGATGTGGTGAGCGTGTATTTTTCGTTGATTTTCTTCCATCCTGTCGTGGCGAAAATCGTAAAGCGTATCGTTGCTGATGAAATTTTCATGATACATCTGCACCATTTCCTCATAGCTAGGAAAGTCCAGAAAATTCTTCATGCCATAGTCCGACACCAAGGCAAGATTATTGGTTTTCTCAGGATTGAGAATGTACTTGATAAGCTTTCTGCGGTAACTCTTTCCGTGAATGGCAAAGTGTTTAGTGATGACCATGGAACTCCTTTAGCTTCTGCGCTTGCAGATTAAATTCCTTATCAACTTCTTTTATCAATTCACCAATTCCTTTTTTCAACTCCTGCAATTCTTCACCAGAAATTAACTGAGATTGATTAACACTTCGAGCAATCTGGTTGATATTATTGCCAATCCTCTTTAACTCAAACACTAAATCTTGGTAACCGTTTGTGTCAATCGTGATAAAATTCATACCAGGATCGAGTAGAGTTCGTCTCGCATATTCAGAAAAGGATTTACAACCACTTTGATCGATATTTATATTTAGTTGGTTCAACTCACTATCAGACAAAAACACTTTCTTGAGATTGGTTCGGTAACGATGTTCCATGTGCTTACCTCATGTACTTCTCACGAAATTCTTTACTGAGGGGTATGGTGTTTGCAACCTCTTGAATCAATTCCTGCACGCACGTTAAGAGAATAGATACATGCTCTTGGGTGACTTGACGTTCTGACTGTGCCAAGATTAAAACTTCATGAACGTCACGACTGATTTGTTCTAGTTTTTGGGATTGCCAGAGGGCAAACCATGTCTCCATCTGTTTTTGTAAATCAGAGGAAAGTAAACTTTTACGAAGAAAATCAGAGAAATTAGTCTCTCCCCGCTCTCTCATCAAAGCTAGAATTTGCTTTTCTTCTGCTTCTGTTAAACGAAATTGTTTCCGAATATCACGCACATCTCGTTTCATACTGCTACTTCCTTTCCAAAATACTTGTACTGACAATGTGAGCTACCATACAATGTCAGTACACTTTTCCAACAACTGATTTTCATTCTTGTAAGGCTTTGCGAGCTCAGATATTGTGTCCACAATATCCCAAAAATCATATCGCCAGCCTATCAAAACCTACCAGTTTTGACAGCTAACGATAAGATAACTTAGTGGCTCCGCCCCCAAACCCCCAGGTAAAATTCTTAGTTGGATTTTTAAAAGTTGAGAAAAGTATAGCAGAAGAAATTTGGGGAAGTTATCACAAATCAAGTAAGGACTAATCTCTAACACCACTGCATGTACCGTCCTATATTTATGATCAGCTCCCATCGTTTACATTTTCAGGTCACTGTCTTTTCATACCAGGAATTAGAATTGACAAATTTAATTAGAGAGGTATTCATTTAATTGTTCACTTCTTCGCTCCATTTCCATTACAGAAATTTCTTCAATACTATGTGTTCAGCTGACTCCCATGATTCGTTGTACTACGTCCTAAACGCTCACGGAATAAGCCGTACATCTTTCCTAGTTTACTCTCGTAATTTACGTATATAGGTTACGACACCTATTTGGATTTTAGAGTTCCTCATCCGCTATATATGGCTTCAAGTCACGATTCTGTTTGTAGAACCTTGATTTCGCTAATTCCTTCCTATCCCCCCTACCTCACGATATTCAGGCTTAGGAGTCGCTATTGGTTTCATCTGCAGCAAATATCCACAGAGGACTTGGACCTCAGATGTACACTATGCCTGTCGGACAAAGAAAAAAGTAGGCTAAATTTCTAACCTACTTTTTCTGACTCTACTCTGATAAAGCCGTCTCATATATAGACATTTTATGCTTGAAGGAATCTTTTCCTCCCTCTAATTGATTGATGATATGATTTTTTATATATTTTTCACTAACATATCCCTGTGATTCAATCCATCCGTTAACTCCATCTGACTCCATAATAACAACTTGATCTGTCATAGAATTTGTTACAATTGTAGCATTATGTGTTGCTAAAATAATTTGACGTTGAGCTTTCACATCTCTAAACTGCTGAACTAAATGCCTGTAAATATAACGATTGTCTAGATTGTCTTCAGGCTGATCAATAATCAATGGTCTGAAGTCTTTAGAATAATCACTATATGCTAATAAAAAATCAAGCATGGCTACAACTTTTTGTCCCAAACTTAATACACCAACTTCTTTATAGAGAATATCAAGTTGTTGCGAAGATTCTTTCGAGTTAATATTAAACTCCAAAATCGTGTATTTTCTTTAGAAAAAATTTTTCGTTTATATGCACCTGATAAGTGAGAACCTTTTTTCAAAATGTCATAACTATTGAAATGAGCAATATAGTTAACTATTTTTTGATTATTGAAATCCTTCATTATAGTCAGTGAATGTTGATAACTTCCATCTTTCTCACTTATAATATTTTCACTTAACCATTGATTAACCCATGATTCTTGTTCATAATCATATATACATACAATATGCAATTTATCTGCTGCACTAATTTCTACTCCATGTAAAATATGAGGATGTATATCATAAATCGGATAATTTTTCATTATGATTGAGACTGCCATTTGTAACTTTTTAATACCTTTGGTAGTATTATGATCAGTTACTACAACTATTTCTATTCCATTTTTTATGATTGCCTCTGCTAACATAAGAAAACTAATATATTCTTTTGAACTAGAAAAAACAACCTTATCAAAATTACTAAAAAAAATTGTCTTATCAACTTTTATTTTCTTATTTTCAAAAAATATATCATATAGTTCATCTTCAGTAATTTTTCTATATTTCGTTGCAGTCCAATTAGAAAATAGCTTGTAATCATAAGAAACAGGTGTATGCAAATGAATTAAAGTCTTGTGAAAGCTACCGAATTTCTCTTTGGAATTTGTTAGTTCTTGATAAACAGACTTTATCTTGTTATTAAACCCTCTCATTTCTATTCTCCTAAAAATATCAATTGTTTATTTTTCAAGTAATTCATTAAGTCTCTTTTCCCCCACCTGCAACATCTCCTTCTCTACCTGACTCCACTCCCCAAAGAGTAACTCTTGAAGAACATCTGCTGCTGAAGTTGTATTTTCTTTTGAATCATATACACAACTTCTATCTCGTTGGTAAATTTGAATTCTTTCAAAGATAGCTAGTTCTTCCAATTTTCGTGTGTTATCAACTAGATGATTTACAATGAAATCATGATGTTCTTTTGGAGTTGCGCGTGCTTGATTTGGATTGATAATGTACAGTTCTTCATAACGGATAAGAGTACTTAGATACGACAATTCAGGCTTTGTCGCAATTAAGGCCAATTGTACTTCATATCCCTTATTTTTCAAGAGTTGTGCTGTTTTCTTTGGAACATCAACTGTTCGTAAAGTTCCCTCTATCAAAAGATTGTATCTCAAACTACTCAATTTTGTTACTAAAGACTCTACCATTTTTCCTGCAAAATCTTTGGTATATTCTACACTGTCTTTGCCATATTCTTGCTGCAGTTCTAAATAGTGTGGATGCTGAGAACGAAAACTATCACCATCTATGATAACAATATTTCCTTGAAATTCTTTCTGTTTAATACGATGAATTGTAGTCTTACCGGCACCACTTTGCCCTCCAAGCAAAATCGCTATAGGTTGCTTACTGGACTTTTTTCCTCTTGTCAGTGAACGAAGATTCCTTGCTAAAGCATGTTTGAATTCACTATCAGTATAATCTTGGATTTCCATTAGGCCACCATCCGTTTTTCAGATATCTCTAACATACGTTCAATTCCATCCAAATAGCCACTATATCTCTCTATTTCATCAAAAGTTTCTACTAGATAGATATTCGTATGAATCAAATCAGATAGATCATCACTCATTAAAATCCAAGGATTAGACTCATCATCAATGCTAATTCCCTGACTATCTTGATAACGATAGAGTCGAGATAATAGATTAGCACCTCTTTCTTTCACAATTTCAATTTTTAAAGTCAATTCATAATCTTCAACAGGATTGAGCATTTTATCTTCTCCTACAATATCGACATAAGATACATTAAACTTCTGACAAATGATGTCTATTAATTCGGTAGAGACTGAACTCGTTCCATTTTCATAACGACTCAGACTATTTCGTGAAATACCTACAATCCGTGCAAATTCGAGTTGTGTTAAGTCATGTGTTTTACGCAAGGATTTTATGTTCTTTCCAATCATAGCAAACTCCTTTATTTTTATAAATCCATTATAGCATAAAAAAGCATAACGCACCAAAAATGGTGCGTTATTTCTTGTTTTTCTATCCTAAACTTTACTTCTATAAAAGTCACCTAAAGAGCTATAAATATTTATTCTTGTATTAATTTTTTCGATGCGCAAACGATATCTACAAATACATCTATAACGATTCACCTTTTAGGATTTTTATTGTCAAAATTGCCTTTATCTACAAAGACAAAATGCTTATAAAATAGCTTGAAATCAAGGATTATCACCTTTTTCGTTGTAGCAACACTCCACATGTGATTATTAGGCTATTAGCAAAGCGTATCCAATACCTCAATAAAGTGTTGTTTTTACTGATATTTTAACTATATTGTATAGTCTACTATTTAAATCTCAATTAGGATATTTTATAGAATACCCAAAATTCAACAATAACTAAAAGTAAGATTCCATTGTATTTCCTTGTTGGTTTTTCATATCACGAATTTTATTTTTCAGAATATTAAAGTTACAAATTTCATCTCTAATATCGTTATCCGCTCTGTAGCCATTAATCATCTCAGTCAGAGTTTTCCCTTTACTACCATTCTTTATAGTAGTATTTACTCTTTTTATACTGCTTTCAAAAGGCTCATATGTTTTATACTTAATTACTTCGTCTTTAAAATTAAATAAAGGTGTATCCGGCTTAGCATTCCATAAAATAATCAACCACATTATAGCATTATAAAGCTGCTTTGCAGTTTCATTCCACTTTTCAGGTTATAAATTTCCACTCCCTGTATTGTCATATTCTTGTCTATTATTTACATGAGAATCACCTACAAGCGGATTAAAAAGAGGTAGCCCTTTGTGATTAATTAGTTCTAAAAAATCCCTTGCCGCACCCATGCAACACTGAATAACTTCCTTCTTGCCATCAATTTTACTCTCAGCGATAAATACATAATATTCATCTTCAATAGTTGCTCCTGCATCACTATGTTTTTGTTGATTTGCTAACAGCTTAATATGTGCTTTAGGCTGAACTTCAAAATCTCTAACAATTCTTTGTCTTGTTTCATGTCCTCTACAATTCATTTAAGTTCTCCTTTACAAGTTTAGTAACTAGCCTTATTATACTATATAAGGTATGAAATGTACCATAATCTTCATCAACTAGTTTTTAGAAAATCATAAATCCATCTGGAGAGATGACAAGCTGATTATCCAATTCTTGGCAATTGCTTGCTAGTGCTACTGCTTCTTTCTCTAAAAGATAATCTTCTGTTGATTGGTTGAATATTGCTTTGAGGATCCGTCCTTCGTATTTCCATTCCAGAGCTACTAGATCAGAGTTGATTTCTTGAAGGCTATACTTGCCATGCGAAATGATTACTGACGCGTATTTCCGAATTTTAATCAGCCTCTTCATAAAGTTCAGCATATCATTGTCACTTGATACACGTTCCCAAGGCATACAACGACGACAATCTGGATCTGGTCCTCCAGTCAAGGCTAGCTCGGTTCCGTAATAAATGCACGGTGTTCCTTTTTGTAAAAAGAGAAAGGCTAAGGCTGATTTAACCAGTTGAACATCTTCATTGGCCGTCCACAGGATTCGCTCTGTATCATGTGAATCCAAGAGATTAAACATGACCTCTGAAATCTGCTGCTTGTAATACATAGACTCTCCATTGATTTCATCGATGAACTGGTCTGTCTTCTTAATTCCTCGTAAGAAATAGTCCTTGATACTATCAGATAAAGGATAATTCATGACGGCATGGAACTCATCTCCATTTAGCCAAGGCTGAGATGTATGCCAGACTTCTCCTAGGATATAAAGATCAGGATTTTTAGCTAAAACTGCCTTACGAAAATCCTTCCAGAACTGATGGTCAATCTCATTAGCCACATCCAAACGCCAAGCATCGATATTAAACTCTTCAATCCAATAAGTCGCAACCTTTAAAAGATAATTCTTGACCTCTGGATTGGCTGTATTTAGCTTAGGCATATAGTCCTCGAAACCAAAAACATGATAGGGTAAGTCTCTCTTATTAACTAGCTTTTCAGTTGTCACTGGGAATTGTTGAATATGGAACCAATCCTTATAAGCAGACTGTTCACCATTTTTGACGACATTTTTCCATTGAAGAGATTGCGAACCAATATGATTAAATACCGCATCCAGCATGACTTTCATGCCACGATGATGCGCTTGATCCACCAGTTCCCGAAAGGTCTCCTTGTCTCCAAAATGACGGTCAATTTCAAAGTAATCTGTCGTATTGTACTTGTGATTGCTTGTAGATTCAAAGATGGGACAAAGATATAGTCCAGTAATACCCAAGTCTTGCAAGTAATTCATATGATCAATAATCCCCTGTAAATCACCACCAAAGAAATCATCGCTCTTAGGTGTGACAGATGAATCCCAGTCTAAAGTCCCTTCTGGGTTTAATAGAGCATTGCCATTGGCAAATCTTTCAGGAAATATCTGATACCATACCGTATTTGAAACCCAGTCAGGAACCTTGCAGGCATCAATCTCATGAAGCTAAGGCAACTTAAATCCATTCCCAATTGCATGAAGATTTTCTAGAGAATTTTCCACACACCCTTTATCGCCATACAAAATATTTTGACCTTCTGTATCTCTGAGCTCAAAGAGATACTGGATACGTGCAAAGTCAACTGACACTTCAACCTGCCAATGGTCAAATAAGGTACCAGAAGTTATCTTGACCATTTCTTTTGTATCCTGATAAAACTCCTCCATAAAGATAAAAGGGTCCCCATAGTGCAAGTTGATGCTTTCAATGTCCCCTTTCTTAGTTCGAATTCGAATATGGAGTTTCTTATCCTTATAAAGATAGTCATACTCCGACTCAGGCCTATGGTAAATAGCACTCAATTCCATCAATTTGTCTCCTAAAGTATTCATTCAAATTTTACGCAAACGTTTTCAAACTCAATGAATCCAGTATACTATTTTTGTAAACTATTTGCAAGGAATGTCCGTTGTTAAAGGAACTATCTTTTAAAGTATACAAAAAGCCTTAAAAAAGGCTTTCTCTATATACTAATCCTCTTTCGGTTTTGAAAATACTTCTACTCGCTGAGCTAGGACTTTGATTTCTACAGGTAGGTTATCTGATTTATCTCCGTCAACATCTGACTCCAATTCACTATCTGAAGAGATTTTAATATTACGCGCTTTGATATACTCGATATTATCATTTGCGACAACATCCCCTTTTAATAAATCAGGAATGACGGATAATTTGGAGAATATAGAGGCATCTTTCAGAATCAAAATGTTGGCATAGCCGTCCTTGTTTTCTTCAAAGATTTTCTTATCAGCGAAGTAATTTGTCAAAAGGACCAAAACATGGCTAGCTTCACCAACATAATTTCCATTTTCTGTCTCAACCTTAATGTTAAAGACCTGATCTGTCATGACAGACTTCATGGTATTTACAGCATAGGTTAAAATACCGAATTTTGTTTTGTCCTCTATTTCAACATTGTGAATCGCCTCAGGCAGAGAACCGATACTAAAGATATAACCAAAATAGTTGTCATTTGCTTTACCGATATCAATCTTATTGGTTAAATCAAAATCCAGTTCGTCAATTGCGCCATCGATGTCTTGATTGATTTCCAAAAGTTTTGTAATGAGGTTACCCGTACCGCCTGGGATAATCCCTAACTTAGGAATGTAGTCTCTCTCATCAATACCTGAAATGACTTCATTGACAGTTCCATCTCCACCAAACACAACCACTGCATCATACTGCTCACGAGAAGCTTCTTCAGCAAAATGTGTTGCATCCAGCGCTTTTTCGGTAATTTTGGTTTCAACATATTCAAAGTATTCTTTTGCTTTATTCTCCAGCTTTTCTTTGTAATCCAAAGCCTTCTCGCCACCAGAAGTAGGGTTGATAATTACCATTGCTTTTTTCATTGATTTTATCCTTAATTTTAAACAGAAATGTTTACATTTCGTCGTATGCAAGTAAATGTAATCCTATTATACAATGAAAATACAGAAAAGAGAAATCTGACGTACTGGAGATTAATACGCTTTTATTCTATTTTCCCATCGCCTAACTACATCCTTTAAGGGTTCATCCAAGTAAGAATAGGCCTTATCCTTGATCCAATCAGGAATACCGTAAGCTGCCTCTGCTATGCTACAAGTGATTGCTGCGAGAGTATCACTGTCGCCACCAAGTGAGATGGCATTTCTTATCGCATCTTCGAAGTCTCTACTTTCAAGAAAGGCGATAATGGCTTGAGGGACAGTTTCCTGACATGTTTCGTTAAAACGATAGTTAGGACGGATTTCATCTAAAGTTTGAGATAGATTGTAATCGTATTCTTTTTCTATATAATCCTTAATTCGTCTTTTACACTCTGTAGGATTGTCGTTAATTGATTGCTCGTACTCTCTACAATAACCACCAAAGTAAAAACGACATAGAAAGATAGCATCAGCTGTAGCCATAGCGCCTTTGACACCTTCTGGATGATTATGAGTTACCTCTGCAGAAAGACTCGTAAGTCCTCTAGATGATGGCCATATACCAGTTTTCGCATAAAAACCACAGTCCATGATCCAAGCACATGGAGAAATACGCATAGCTGATCCATTCCCAAAGCTATTATAAGGCTCACGGTTATCGCTGTTTAGCCATGCATTAAACCGAGCACCGTAATCAGCATTCGGATACATTCTGCCATATTTCTTCATCGCGTCAATGAAGTCATCTTTTTGTCCACCATTCATAATTGCTTCTGCAACAGCACAGGTCATAACCGTGTCATCTGTAAAAAAGCAGTCCTTCCGAAATAAAGGAAAGTCCTTTGTTTTGATATTGTTCCATTCGTAAACAGAACCGACAATATCTCCAATAATTGCTCCAAGCATCAGATTCCTCCTTGTTCATTTTGATGCTTTTTATATTGGTTATCTACCATATTTATTTTAGAAAATAACATCCTGTTGGATTTTAAAAATTTCATTTTTTTCAAAATAGGGTTTTACCATTTCTTTCCACCTAGCTCTATGAAAATTGATTGATTTTAAAGGAGATAGGCCATAATTTCCCAATGCATAACCATCATTTACTTCAACAACAAGTGTTCTGCCATCGCGAGTAACACCGATATCTAGTCCATAAGCTATTGGCGCATCTTTCCAACATGATATCGCTTCATCAATTACACTTGCATCAAATTGTGCATGATAATCACCTGTATAGGGTCGAACATCTAATACGCGACCATCTAACACAAAACAACGCCATTCAGCTATGAATTCTACAACCTCACTAATCCATATAGGATAGTCGAAAGGTAGACCAATACCTATTAAATCATGGGTTCCATTAACAACTCTTCCAGTAAAGACTTTTGAACCAGCTTTAGGCTTAATAAATTTTCCCCAATTATCAGGTATATTCACAATCTCTCCTAAAATACCAGCATAAATCTTTCGACCATAAAACTCTTTAAGCTCAATAGGATAGTCATGAACCGGAACGTTTAAGCCCATCATTTTTAGTAATGCTCTAGTCTCCATTATATAATCTACAACTATATCTTCACTTGTTAACTCTTTTATTTCAGAAAAAGATTGATATAAAATAACTTCTTCTCCTTGTAAGTAGGCACCTACTTGAGCATTGTATTTATTAATTGAAACCTCACTTGGTAATTTACTTTGTCTAATATAAACAACCATTTCATCACTCCTATATCACTAGTGTTACACCAATTTGTAAAAAATAATAGCAATTTTGCTCTTATTTTTTTGAGTAAATAGCCCCCATAATATCATCGAAATAATCAACGGTATTTAGGAGTAATTCAATAACCTGGGACTTTGTTAGTCGCATTCCCCTTCTATCTCTAGCATCTTCTACTAAATTTTCAAGTTTCTCTAGATTTTTATCATCCAAGCTAATCATTATTCTATTTTTATCGGTTGCCATTTTCATCACCTCAAGTTAATTCTATCACAGGTGTAACACTAGTGTCAACTGGCTTTTATAATACATTAGTTTAAAAGTGGAGAGGATTTTTAACACAGTAACTTTAAATCTTTGGTATTAAAAAATTTTCACAATATTTATAGAAATAAAATCTGTCTCAAATCAGTTATCAAATCTAGTATAAATTATGAGCGGCTACTCTAATACTTTCCCTCTAAACAAGAAAAAGACTTACACTCAAGGGTTTTCTTCCCCCCCTTCGTTATAACGTTTTGACTCTTTTACTAGCAAAGGTATATACTCACAAGGAACTTTGGTTGACTATTGAATCTCTCCAACTTCTTCTTTAACATATCCTTCTACATCTTCAATCTCTACAAACATTGGGTCTAAGTGACACAAGAAATGCCAAACTTCGATCCCTTTTTTTCTGTAAAGAATCGCTTCACCGTCTTCACTTCCGAAAAAGCTTCTGTCGATTTCATATCCGCGGCTTTCTAAGAAGTCTTTTGCTTTACGATAGTTCGTTTCTCTTGTTTCGACATAGGCTTTAACTTCATGGTTGTTAACGACATATGCATCAATTTTTGAATATCCTTCGATCACTCTATCATTTTTGAGGGATAAATTTGAAATCTCTTTCCAAATAATGTTTACATTTTCCTCAGGATCGAACATAAATTTAGATAAAGGAACAATATTTCCGTTAAAAATAATTTCCATATAATCCGGTATGTTTTTAGGATTAAAATACTCCACTTCAAAACCATCTTCTGTTTCCAGAGTGTATCCCGGGATTTGAGCTACAAAGGCTTTCCCATCTTCTATGGAATCAAATGCTACTAAATCTTTAGAATAATCATTTTGGTACAATTCCAATATAACCATCGATAATCTCTCCATTTTCATTATCAGGCTAATGTAAATAAGCACGTCACCTGACCAATTCAGGCTCTCTGTATCATCTCATCATATTTCCTACTTACTTTACGAGTCTTATACCCAGAACACACCTTATCGACCTTCGGTCTCACCTCGTCGCATTGGCTGAACATCTACTTTTACTTTGCTGATGCTTCAACTCGTACAAGCAGTGATACCGCCTCAGCGTGATGCGTCAGTGGGACTCAAAAGGTTCGGGGAACCTTTTGAGGATTAACTACGTTTCTCTAATAAACTTACACATTCAACTTGTTCATCATTGTCCAAACCTATGTTGAGATTTTCTTCTATAATTGGTAGCTTAAAAGTAATGGATTTTAGCCATTGTCCGTTAGATTGTTTTTCTTCATAAACTTGAATTTCAGAAATCAAAGCTGAAATTAACTGCCTACGCTCTACATCATTCATGACTTTATAGAGCTTATCAAAATAGATCAGAACCTTATATATGTTATCTCCTGTAAGCTTTTCAGCTTCAATAGTCTGTTTCTTTGCTTTCGCATCAATTAGTGATGATTCTAATTCATCTAGTTTGTCATACATACGATATAGTCTATCATCTAAATCCTGTTTCCTTCTCTTATAATGCTTATCTTCAACATCTAAATTATCTATTTCCTCAATTAGCTTAAACTTTGTAGAATGACTCTTTCTCAATTCCTTTTGGTAATTATCTATTTCTTTTTCTATTTCAGAGGTATCCACCTTCATGTTGATTTTTTCTTGCATCATAGAAGCAAATTTCGGATTACTTACTATCTTGACAATCACCTCTGCAACAGCATCATCTAACAATTCTTCTCTAATTTGCTTACTGAATGTACACTTATTACCTCTTATCATCTGCCTATGGTTACAACCATAGTAATAAAAATCTTTATACTTTGTGCCATCTTTCTTTTTCTTGATACACTTGTTCCCAAACATTCCCACTCCACATATCGGGCATTTTACAATTCCAGAAAGCAAGTGTGTGCGTGTATCTTTTCCTTTATTCACATGCTCATATTTCTTTGCTTGAGATTTTAGCTTAACCTGAGCAGCTTGCCAAACTTCATCGGAAACTATAGCTTCATGTATCCCTTCAGATATTAGATATTCATCTTGTTCAACCTGCTTATATTCATTTCTTGTACCATGAACTTTTTCTAAAGTTCTTCTTCCAAATGCTATTTTCCCATTATATACAGGATTCTTTAATATCTTTCTTATAAGACCTGCATCAAACAAAGGATTCTTACCATTCTGTCTTGGGATTTTTCTAATTCCATGATTCTCTAAGTATTTAGATATCCCATTGGCTCCTATCGTAGTATTTACATACTGGTCGAAAATCGTTCTTATTGCAACTGCCTCTTCCTCATTTATAAACAGCTTGCCGTCTTCAAGTTTATATCCATACGGAGCAAAGCCACCATTCCATTTTCCTTCCCCTGCTTTTTGAATGCGACCTTCCATTGTTTGAATACTGATGTTTTCTCTTTCTATTTCAGCCACAGCTGATAAAACAGAAATCATTAGTTTCCCAGCATCTTTAGATGAATCAATGCCATCTTCAACGCAGATAAGATTAACTCCATAATCCTGCATTATATGAAGTGTAGAAAGAACATCAGCGGCATTTCTTGCAAATCTTGATAACTTAAACACAAGAACAAAAGATACTCCATCTTTTCCAGATTTTATATCTTCCATCATTCGATTGAACTGTATTCTACCTTCAATAGACTTGTCAGACTTCCCGGCATCTTCATACTCTCCAACAATTTCATAATCGTTGTAAATAGCAAAAGCTTTCATTCGTGATTTTTGTGCCTCTAACGAATACCCCTCTATCTGTATTGACGTAGATACTCGTGTATAGAGGTATACTTTTATTTTTTCTTTTGACATAGTATTAACCTCAATATAATTTTTCTATATCATATATAATTTTTTTAATTTAAGTTTGGACTATCATTTCAAGTATATTATAACACTTTTATTAGTCCGTCTCAATTTGTGTTTTTGCCATGTCAAAACTATTTTTCATCTCTTGATTTTTTGCTGGCGTTGGATCGGGTAGATTATCTAAATCTAAAGCACCAGCATATTTTGCAATCAGATTTGCTATTAAATCAGCCAATCCATTCCAGTCATTGTCCAATATATACCTCCTCTAAAGTTTTATATCTAATAATTATTTGTTTAATTAAGTTTTTTGACATTGACAAGTGCTTTGGATTAGCAACATAGGAATCTCACTTCCGCCTCTATTCCGGATGAGCCGGCTTCAACCTTAGAAGTATCATTACCCTCATTTTCTTCATAGCGGATAGGGTATCCCTCCCTATATTCAAACTCTTACTTATCGCTCACTTTCTTTTTGCTTAGCAGAACTTTTTTTGCCGAATTATTCAGCCGAAAGATCTTGACGGATAGGTTATTACGCTCCAAAAATAATTAACGTCTTGTCTTGGTCTATTCAATTGTTAAGGTTCAAAATTTATCGAGAGTTATTAATCTTTTTAAAATTTGACCATCAGAAAATATTTATCTTGATGTAACAAAATTCTATAAATTACCCTCTTATACTTAACAGTGAAAAGAAGTCTTTCTTGGTAACCAATTTTGAAATAGAATTTGCTTATATAAAAAGGTCCAATTCCCACTGCATAAATAGCAGTGAAAATTAGACCCTCTTGGTAACTGTCATCTAAAAGTCTTCTAGCATTTCTTTAATTTTCTAATCGCCTTTAAAGTGTCATATTTATATTTTTTTATCTCTGGCATACTTTGATACCTTTTTAGACTTAAAGTCTTTAATAGTGCCTTTCCACCTCTTTTTATCTATAAAGATTCTCCTACATCATAATTCATTTTTTTATTTAAACCTTTCTGTCTTAGTTTGTCTTTATCTTCTTCATACCATTTTAAGATTGTCACATAGTGGTTTTGATAGGTCTTACCACTGCTTTCCATGTATCTGGATAGTTTATTTATCATTATATCTGTGTGTGAGTTTAATTTTTCTTTTAGATTTTTATATTCTTCTTTGCTTAACCTTACATTTTTGAATTCTCCATAAAAAATGGGGGTGGACTTTTTATCTATCTCTCCCTCTCTCTCTTTATCTATCTCTATATCTTTCCATGTAATTCCAATCTGGAGTACCTCTACTGTCTATCGGTAATTTAATTTTGATATCTGGCAATACTGTGCTAGATATTTGATCTTTATATTCAGTATTTTTTAAAGCTTGCCTAATAATTGAAGTTAAATAGAATGCTACTTCTTTATTCAATTCTTTATTTTTTAATTTTAAACAATGAATTTTCATATCTAGGCTTGCTTTATATTTATGATAAAAGACTGCTCCTAAAAATGAAACAGATATAAAATTTTCAAAAACTCTATAATTTTTATCATCTATATCTTCGTAGTAACCTAAGATACCATTGTCAATATTTGTAGCACTAATTCTAGGAGTTTTTCCATCGAGTAAATATCTTTTTGGAATAGATGAGCCTGTTGGTACTTAACTCGATTTCCCCTTTTTTTCGGTAATAAATATTTCTTTTTATTTTGTTGTCTGATATTTTTCCTACCTGTCCTTTGTAGGATGAGTATTTTCTAGATTTTCTTGAATAACTTTTTACTTGAAGTTTTAGCTTTTGAACTAGTCGTTGTACTTTCTTTTTGTTTATTATCAGTCCTGATCTTTTTAATATTGCTGTTATTCTCTATATCCTATTTTTCATTCATGATATTCTTTTACTAATTTTATCTTAAATTCTGTGCTGTATTTGCCATTAAAAAACTGACCTCCTTTAGTTAGTTTTTTGGCCTAACTTTTGAGGGTCAGTTCAAAATTTGCGACTTTTAAATGAATTCCAATATTCAATTATTAAGAGTTAACATGGTGCTTGCCAATAGGAATCATTAGAGGCGAATTGGAAATAGGGTCACGTATAATTTTTGCTTCAAGATTAAAGATATCTTTAACTAGTTTATCATTTAGTATATCTTCAGGCTTTCCCTCTGCAACAAGTTTACCTTCTTTAATTGCAAATAGGTAATCAGCGTATCTTGCTGTTAGATTTATATCGTGCAAAATCATGCAAATGGTTGTCTTATATTTTTGGTTTAGATCAGTCAAGAGGTCTAATAGTTCTATTTGATATGAGATATCCAAGTAAGTAGTTGGCTCATCTAAAAGTAGGATACTTGTATCTTGGGCTAGGGCTAGAGCTATCCATACTCTTTGCCTTTGACCCCCAGAAAGTTCTTCAACTAGGTTATTTGCTAGATCTTCAACATTGGCCTTAACCATTGATCTGTTTATTATTTCAAGGTCATCTTTTCCAAGACTCTTAAAAGGCTTTCTGTAGGGGAAACGACCACGGCTTACAAGATCAGCTACTGTTATTGATTCAGGGATTATTGGAGATTGAGGTAATATAGCTATGTGTTTTGCTAAATCTTTTTCTTTATAAGAATTAATTGATTTATTATCAAGCAATACTTCTCCCTCTAATGGCTTTATAAGTCGAGACAAGGTTTTAATGAGTGTTGATTTCCCACAACCATTTGACCCAATAATAACTGATATTTTTTCTTCAGGTATTTTTATATTTATATTTTCCAAGATTATTTTTTCATCATAACCGCAGGTAAGATTATTTGACCACAGACCTTTCATTATATATTCCTCCTGTTCATTTTTATTAGTAAGTATATTAAGTATGGTGAACCTAACAAGCCAGTTACAACACCTACTGGATATCTAGCTGGTAAAATATTTTGAGAGAATATGTCTGATAACAAAACTAGTAAAATTCCAACCAATCCAGCTAATATTGGGCTTCTTTTCTTGCCAATATTTAAGGCTATGGGACCAGCTAAAAAAGATATACAAGCTATTGGTCCTGTAATTGAAGTAGAAAAAGCAGTTAAAGATACAGCGCAAAAAATTAAAACAAGCCTTGAAAGCTCGGGATTTGCTCCAAGTCCGATTGCTATTTCTTCACCAAGTTCAATAATTTCTAGTCTTTTATTAAAAAATAAAACTAATATAGTAGCAATAATACTTACTATTAGAACAAGAGGTATGTCATCTAACTTTGTAAAAGATAAAGAGCCACTGAGCCATCTCATAACTTCTTGTAATTCATATCTTGCTACTTTCAACAATAAAAATGAGGTGCCTGCTCTTGTGACAGCTTGAAAACCAATACCTAATATTATCAGTCTTGCTGCTGAAAAACCATCTTTTTTAGCTAGTAAAAATAATATTAAAGATGATGTTAGTCCACAAGTTATTGAAATAATTCCAGTAGTTAAACTATTTGTTTTTAATACCAATATGCAAAAGACCGCTGCAATAGATGAAGAACTTGTGACACCGATTATATCAGGACTTGCAAGAGGATTTCTTAACATAGTTTGAAAGATAAATCCTGCCAATCCAAAAGACCAGCCAGCTATAATTCCTGCTAATAATTTTGGTAATCTAATTTCCATAATCGAAAAACTAGCTCCAGGAACAGTTTCACTATTTAAGACTTTAATCAAAGTTGAAAAAGAATAACTTTCATCTCCGATAAGTAAAATGAAAAATGATAGACTGATTATTATTAATAAAAATAGTGAGGAAAATAGTGTTATTCTATTTTTTCTTTTTTGAATACCTATAATTAAATTTTGCATTAGTTATTAACCCCTCTATTTTTCATAGTTACATAAATAAGTACTGGACCCCCGATTATTGCAGTAATTATCCCTACTTCAATTTCACCTGGTTTACCTAACATACGGCCGATTATATCACATATAAGCAAGAGCTCTGCACCTATAAAAGATGAAGAAATGGTCATTGTGCGTATATCTTTGCTTATAAATAAGCCACAAAAGTGAGGAACTATAAGACCTACGAAGCCAATAGGTCCACCAATTGCAGTAATACTTGAACATAAAAGCACACTTGCAATTATTGCAAGTGATCTTATCCTATTAACATTAACTCCAAGACCAACAGCCATTTCATCACCCATAGCTAAAGCGTTTAAATCTGATGAAATAAATATAGCTATCAAGTGACCTAAAATTATAAAAGGTAGTAGTGTAGATATAGAAGATAATGTAGCTGCTCCAAGGCTACCTATTTGCCAAAATCTAAATTTGTCTAAGACGTTATTATTCGGTAAAATTAAAAAACTTACAAAACTGCTTAAAGCCATACTAACACAAGTTCCTGATAAGGCAAGTTTTATAGGGGTAAGGCCTGCTTTTCCGCTTACAGCAATCGCGTATACAAAAATTGCACTTACTAAGCCACCAATGATTGCAAAACTTATATGGCTTATGCTTGATGAAATTCCTAAAAAAGAAAGACCAATTACTACACTAAGACTTGCTCCTGTGTTTATACCGAGTATACCTGGATCAGCTATTGGGTTTCTAGTAACTGATTGCATCAATACACCGCTTATGGCAAGACTAGAACCTGCTAAAATTGCAAAAATAGTTCTAGGTATTCTTTTATATATAATTGATTTAATAAAATCATCATTTGTATTACCCATTCCAAAAGCTGCTAAAAAATCTCTGATATTAATTTCTTTTGTTCCAAGCTTTAATGACAAAAATATTGTAATAAGAAGACCTAGGCAGATTATAAAAATTATGCCTAGGTTTATTTGTTTTTTATTTCGCATTTTTGCATGCATTTCCTAAAAGATTTAGGTATTCTTCAATAGTATAGTTTATTGAAAGTGGTGTTGGAGTGCATGAGGCTGCTAACGGTGTATTATCTGGAATTACAGCAACGGCACCATTTTTAATTGCATTTATTTTACCTAAAAGAGGATCTTTTTGTAAAGCTTCAAGAGTTTTATCATCACCATAAGTTATGATTACATCAGCATCATTTATCTTATTTGCTTCTTCTGCAGAAATTTCCTTTGCAAAACTATCTTCACTCTCAAATTCTTTTAATGATTCAGGGAAAACTAGACCTAAATCTGTTAAATAATTTGCTCTTGGATCTTTGCTAGTATAAATCCAGAATTTTGATGTATCTGCAGCATTAATCATAGTAAATAATACTTTTTTTCCTTTGATTTTTCCTTTGATTTCTGGATGTTTTTCTAATTCTTTGGATATACGAGCTTCAGTATTTTTGATTAACTCATCACCTTCTTTTTCCATACCTAAGGCTTTTGAATCAATTTTAATCATATCTCTCCATAAAGTTTGCCAAGGTTTAGATTTGTATGCTGCTACAGGAGCAATTTTTGATAGAGTGTCATAATCTTCTTTAGTTATACCAGAATAACCTGCTAAGATAACATCTGGTTTAGAATTTGATATTGCTTCAAAGTTAAGTCCATCCAAATCGTCAAATAGGTTAGCTTTACCATTTAGTTCTTTGATTTTTTCTTCTGTCCATGGTAAAACTCCTTTATCAGCACTTACACCGTAATTTGCTTTTGAAAATCCAACAGGAACTATTCCTAAAGCTAATGCTACATCATGATTTCCCCAAGCAATAGTTGCAACTCTTTCAGGTTTTTTATCTAATATAGTTTGACCGAAAGCATGATCTAAAACTATTTTATCAGGCGCATGCTCTTTAGAAGTATTTTCTTCATTTTTAACAGAATTAGAAGAACAAGCGCTAAAAACTATACACATAGCTAAAATAGCTATTAGAAAAAATTTGTTTTTCATAAAAACTCCTTAAACATATTTCAAGTCTATTGTATCGATAATAATTATCATTGTCAATAGATACAGTTACAAATTTAATAATATAATTTTTTCAAAAAAGGATCTAGTTTTTATTTTTAGTTAAATTATGTCTATATTTTTCATTAACTCATCAATAAAAATTTGTTTGCTAATATCTCTTTCTTCTGATTTTGTTTCAAGGATTATTGCTACATCATTCATATTTTTAGGTAAATACCAACCATCTGGCTTATTTGAATATCCCTTGAAGCCTAATTGATTAAAAGTAGTTATTTGACCAGTACCTTGATTGATGTTTTCTTCAACTTCATTAAAGCCTATACTTCTCTTGCATAATCCCTAACTTGATCTTCTGTCCTTAAAGTCATTTTCTATTCCTCGTCACTAAAATTATCTTCAAAACTAATAATATCATTAGGAGTGCAAGATAAAGCCTTACATATTCTTTCTAAATTCTTAAATGTAATTGGTTTATCCTTTCCCATTTGTGCCATAACATTTGTTGTAAGTCCTGCCATAGCTATTACATCTGTTTTCTTTAGTCCTTTTTTTGCTAACTGTATCCATAATGGTTTATAGTTAAGTGCCATAATATCCCTCTTTTTTTCTTCATTAAATTTATTTAATTATAGCATAAATATTGATTTCATTCAATCTTACATTGATTTAGTGATTTGTTTTAGAGAATTTGTTGTGTTATTCCGTCCTTATTTTGCCATAAATTGTTTTAAGTGGGACCTCTTATCCTTACCATTTTTACCTCCTAATTTTGAGTATAAAAAAGACGATAGAGTTTTTAATTTCTATCGTCTGAGATTTACATATTAAATTTTCATCACAAAATAAGACTCTTTAAAGAATCTTTAAATTCATTGGTGTGCTGCTTACAATATCCATTATTAAAATGGATATTGTAAGCAGCACACCAACTATTTATTTTTTGAGTTTTAAACTTTGGTAGAAGTCTTGAACTCCTTATATTTACATAACTATTTGCCTCTATAACTGTTATGACACGAAACCAACAAGCAAGTTCAAGCACCTCCATATCTTTATTCAAATGAGGACTAAGATATTCACAAACTTTATCATAAACCTCTTTATCTTTTTTCATAAAAGAGGCATACAACTTAGCAAATTTATCCTAAAATTTTTTGTTGCCTTTATCAATCATTTCAACGCTCCTTTAAATATAAAAATGATCCTATCAATCTTTATATTGAGCCTATTTTCTAATTGATACCTTGCAAGAAAGGAATAATAGCTGTTCCTATACCAAGTAGGAATGTAATAAATGCAGAAAGTCATATACTGTCATTCTTTTCTATTAAATCATTTTGAAGTGTCTCAAAGCATCCATGATGGCTTCTTCTTTTTCAGGTGTACACTGTGGAATAATTTGTTTATCCTTTTTAGACTTGTTGTAATGTTCTCGTAATTCTATTCCACATTTCTTTTTTATCTGTGCAATATATAATGTCGAAACTTTTAATTCAAATTTATTCCAAACATATTCTTTGATTTGAGCATATGTTGCTTTGCTCTCCGCACTTGTCAAATCCATCTCATCCAGCTCAATTTCAACACTTATGTGCTTATCGACATCGAGTTTGGACAAAAGTGCTACCGTCTCGACGTGATGCGTTTGAGGAAATAGATCCACCGGCTGGACTTTCTTCAATTCATATCCCAACTCTTGGTATAGTTTAATATCACGCGCCATGGTTGCGACATTGCAGGAGATATAGGCGATGCGATCGGCTCCTGTTTGGGCGCTTGCTTTGATAAAGCTTTCTGTCAAGCCCTTGCGTGGAGGATCAACCAAGATAACGGTTGGTTGAATACCTTCCTTGAGCCATTTCTTCATGGCATTTTCAGCCGTGTCACAGACATAGTGGGCATTAGTAATCTTGTTCAAAGAAGCATTCTTCTGGCTATTCTCTACTGCTTCTGGAATCAGTTCAACACCGTAGACTTCTTTGACATGCTTGGCGACTGATAAACCAATGGTTCCAATACCAGAATAGGCATCAATAATCACATCATCTTTTTTTAACTCTGCAAAGTCAATGGCTGTTTGATAGAGTTTCTCCGCCATTTCAGTATTGACTTGGTAAAAGGCTGGGCCAGCGATTTGGAAGTCATTTCCCAACATCTGGTCCGTAATATAGTCTTGACCATAAAGAGTGCGCCACTCCTTACCAAAAATCGCATTGGTATTCTGGTCGTTGATATTTTGCATGACAGACACAATCTCTGGGAACTGCTTGATAACTTGTTCAATCAATTGGTCAACACGAAAAACTTTTGGACGAGTTGTCACCAAAACGACCATGATTTGTCCTGAATAGTGACCACGACGCACCACAAGATTCCGAATCAATCCAGACTGTTCCTTTTCGTCATAAGGTTTTAAATCAAAACGACGGAGCAGGTCTCGAAGAGCTACTACGACTTGGTCAATGACAGGATCCTGGATAAAGAAATCTTCAAGGGGCATGAGGTTATGCGAATTCTTACGGAAAAATCCTGTTTCCAAGACACCATTCACTCGACGAACGGGCACCTGCGCCTTATTGCGATACTTGACTGGATGTTCCATACCAAGCGTTTCAGCAACTTCTACATCTGCAATTCCAGCAATCTTGTAGAGACTGTCCTTGACTTGCTTGGTTTTAAACTTGAGCTGTTCTGGATAAGAAAGGTGTCCTAAATCCGCGATTCCTGAACGCAGGTAAGCCAAATCTAGATCTTGATTACGGTGTGGTGACTGGACAAGGTATTTTTCAACTTTTCCAAAGCCAATCTTTTTATTGACCTTGAGGACACGCATGAGAATTTTTTCACTCGGTAAAGCATTCTCTACAAAAAAGACCAAACCATCTACCTTGGCAACTCCTGCCCCTTCATGGGTCAAATCAACAATTTCAACTTCTACAATATCATTTTTCTTTAACATTCTTTTCTCTTTCTATTGGCCGACAAAAAAGACGGCAACGTTACGGTTACCATCCATTATACCATGAAATTTCTTAAGAACCAAAACTCTTGAAGAAGTTGACAAGGGCTTGCCAGAGGGAGCTTAAGAAGTTACCACCGTCCTCTAGCGCCTTATCCGCATCAAAGTTAAGGTTGATATTTTTAAAACTGTCGCCAGCTTGTGATACGATGCTTTGTTTAAGGTCATTTAGGGTTTTAGTGAAATCTGCATTGCTGAGGATATCACTCTTTGAGAGATTCAAGGCAAAATTGATGATGATATTGATCTGGTTTCCTGTTATGACCTGATCAAGTTTGTAATTTTTTAAGGTATCTTCAACAATCTTGCGGATATCTTCTTCTGTCAGATTTCCCTTACTTTCTTTAGCTTTGGCGAGTCCTGACTTGATATCAGCTAGGGCAACGTTTAATTTATTAGCATCATAGCCTGATTTGTCCTTGTTTTCAGCATTGATATCTGACAAAGCTTTTAGCTCTTCTTGAGCCAAATCTTTATTAGCTTGTGGCACCTTGGCTCCATTAGCCTCTAGCGAATAGTAAATCCCTGCTAAAGCACTTTCTCCTGTAACTGGAATAGGGGCTGCTACAGTGATTTTGGCATGTTCCATACCCAGCGTTACTGCTGCGTTTCGGTACATATCCTGAGTCACCTTAGTGATATTTTCTGGTGTTTCAATCTTGACCTCAAGTGGCGATTTGTCACCTAGCTTTTGAATCTTGGCTGATGAATACAACTGTAAGCTAGAGTCATTGGCCACATTCATGATTTTAGAATAAACATCAGGTGTCATGGTCTTGAGTTCTTTGGTATCTGTTGAGGCATTGTAGCCCAGTTTTTTAAGAGTTTGATTTTTTTGGTCTTCAGATAGGGAGGAACCTAGGACATATTCAGGTTGGACATAGGTTTCATCGATAACTTTTTGAACATCTGTTGCTGCATGGACGCTATTCATAGCTGTTACTGCCCACAAGATCGCAGCGCTAGTCAGAAAGAGTTTCTTTCTCATAGGGAATTTCCTCCTTTACTTCTTTAGAGTAATATATCTATCTTAAAGAAAACTTATAACAAAAACACCTGGTCTAGCCAGATGTTGAAAAGAGAGTGAAACATTTGATGATGTAAAGGTTAAGTCGTACCTGTCTAGAATAATAATAGTTTCCTCCATTTACATAGAGTTCAGCACCGTGAAAAATGGAAATGGGGTGAATATAACTATAAGTCTTTCCAGTCCTATTACCAAGCAAGGGGGCAACAGTCTCACGAGAGTACTGTTTGGCTAGAGCCAGGGTATTTTCCTTGCCATTTTGGGCGATAAAATCGATATAGGCAGGTCCAAAATTATAGGCTTGAACAGCTGTCCAGATATCTACCCCCTTCTTCTGCGCCAGATAGAGATTGCCTGTCAGAGTTTGAATGCCTTGCCGAATGCTAGAGGCATTATCATTGATGGTGTTGGTGGAACCACTTGCAGACTCACTAGACTGCATAACATCGCCTTCTTTTCCTTTTGTTTCAGTATAAATCATAGCAAGCACAAGCTCTTCGTTTGCTGGGGTGTCTTGTTCACTCAATATTTCTCGCACCATGGGTTGATAGGTCATGACTTGTTTGACATCTTGATGAACGCGGTAAGCTTTATAGCCAGCAAAAAGGAAGACTGCTAGTACAAGCACTCTTCGAATTCGTTTAAACATTATTTACTTTGGATATCCTCGATATTTTTGATTAAGATAGAGTAGGTTCCATTTTCGTTTTGGATAAACTCAACAGACTCGGCGTCTTGATAGACGTTATTGGGAACGATGAGCTCAATTCCATTTGATAAGGAGAGTTTTTGGTTTTCAAATTTCTTTAATTGGCGACTGGCATCAATTTCATCAAATTGAACAGGTTCTGGTACGGCTTCTTTGACTTGGTCAATAAAGCTCAAACGAGCCGTCAGATTGTTGTCAAAAAGGTCATTAGCCAATTTCTCAGGTGACAATTCATTGCTTTCTTCTAGGTTGTTGAAAATAGCTGATTTGACCTTGGATTGAAATTGAAAATCATCTGTGTTAAAAGATTTAGCAATTCTCTGGGCTGTTTTTTCCAGTTCCTTGATAGATTTTTTAGGAGAAATCTTAGGAGCGACAGCAAGAAGATTATCTGAAAAATAGTTCAAAAAAGTCCCGTTGTACTTGATTCGTTTTTCAATCAGGTGATACTTGCTACTCTGAAGATTGACCACCAAGGCCTCATCAGCTCCTGTTCCAAATCCAGGCAGGTTATTCTGAGTTAGCTTGATTGGATTATCAACTTCTCCTCCGAGGTGGGTCAAGGTCTCCCGCAGGGCAATTCGCAAGAAAGCGAAATGTTCTACACCTTCTTTAGAAAATTGCACAAAAATCAAGTCATTGGTCTTGAGATTTTCAGAAATGCTAAACTCCTCTTTCCAGAGATTAGCCAGCGTTACTGATGTCTCCAACAAATCGTCTGTAATATGATTGAAGAAGGGATTTTCTTCTTCGAAAATCCCAGTCTTGGCTTCATCTGAATACACATGTTCAATTTTTTTACGCAGGTATTCTTCGATTTTTGGAGTAATATTGAGAAACTTATCTGCTAAGAACAGTTCGGTATCATCCGGACTGAACTGGTGAATAATGGCTTTCTTAATATAAATGTCCATAAAAGTTTTAGTCCTCGTATAATGGGAAGGCATCTGTCAATTCTTTGACTGCACTTCTCACTTCTTCTAATACAGCCTCATTTTCTGAATTCTTAAGGGTTTTAATGATGAGTTCAGCCACTTTGCGACTTTCTTCTTCACCAAATCCACGTGCAGTAATGGCTGCTGCTCCGATACGAATCCCACTTGTCTTGAATGGTGACAAGCTTTCGTAAGGGATTGAGTTTTTATTTAAGGTAATATTGACTTCATCCAACAAGTTTTGAGCAACTTTGCCGTTTTCTACAACTTTAGTCACATCAACAAGGAAGAGATGGTTTTCAGTTCCACCTGAAATAATACGGAAATCAGGGTCTTGCAAGAAGACATCTGCCATAGCCTTGCTGTTCTTAATTACATTGGCAGCATATTCCTTGAAGGCTGGATCCAAAACTTCTTTGAAGGAAACTGCCTTAGCAGCCACAACATGCTCTAAAGGACCGCCCTGAATACCTGGGAAAATAGCTGAATTGATTTTTTTAGCAAGTTCTTCGTCATTGGTCAAAATCAAACCACCACGAGGTCCACGAAGGGTTTTGTGGGTCGTTGTTGTTGTGATATGAGCGTATGGAACTGGGCTTGGATGAAGGCCAGCCGCAACCAAGCCAGCGATATGGGCCATGTCCACCATGAGCTTCGCACCGACAGCATCTGCGATTTCACGGAATTTTGAAAAATCGATAATTTGAGAATAGGCTGAAGCACCAGCTACAATCAGTTTTGGTTTTACTTCTTGGGCTTGTTTCAAGATAGCATCAAAGTCTAAGAGTTCCGTTTTAGGATCAACACTATAAGAAACAAAGTTGTAGGTTTGACCAGAGAAGCTAACAGGAGCCCCATGAGTCAAATGACCACCTGATGCCAAATCCATTCCCATAACCGTATCACCTGGCTCAATCAAGGACATGTAAGCCGCACAGTTAGCTTGGCTTCCTGAATGTGGTTGAACATTGGCAAATTTAGCACCGAAAATTTCTTTTGCGCGTTCAATAGCAAGAGTCTCTACAACGTCTACTACATCAGTTCCACCATAATAACGGCGTCCTGGGTAACCCTCGGCATATTTATTTGTCAAGATAGACCCTTGAGCTGCCATAACAGCCTTGGAAACTACGTTTTCCGAAGCAATTAACTCGATATTATTTTGTTGGCGTTCTTCTTCTTTGGCAATAGCATTCCAGAGATCAGCATCATATGCTTTAAAATCATCTTTGTCAAAAATCATAGGTCTTCTCCTTTATTGTGTGACTAGTCCATTAGTTTGATTTTACAATAAGAAAATCAAACTAACAGATGCGAATAAACCGTTTCTGCATTTTATCACAAGTATAGCCAACTTTTTCATAAAATGCATGAGCACCCAGACGATGATTGGCAGAATTTAAGCGGATAAACCCATAACCACATCTTTTTGCTTCTTCTTCCAACCCTTGTAGTAAACTTTTACCAATACCTTGACCTTGCGCTTGAGGTGAAACTGCTAAAGCTAAGATATTAAATCCTGCTTTGGAATAGAGTGATTCGTAAACTTCAGCGTGGACATATCCAAGTAAGACATGATTAGCTGCATCCTCATAGCCAAGTAGGAAATGATGGGAATCCTGAGACAGTCTAGCTAGTTGGCTAGCCGTTTCCTCTGGACTAAAAGTATAACCCAAAGCCTCTTGGTTGATGTCACATATAGCTTTCACATCAGTTTCTCTTAAATCTCTTAGCATCTCATTCCTCCTCAAAAGAAATCTTTGGCAACCGAGCAAGAATATCTTCTCGCTTAATGGCCCCTTGACGTAAGATTTTCACCTTGTCTCCCGACAAATTCAAAATAGTTGAATCCTGTCCAGTTAGAAAAGCATCGTCTTCCAGACCCAGAACCTCTTGGTCAAAATCCTCTAGAATTTGATTAAAGGTCACTCCACTCGCCTGACCTGAGATATTGGCAGACGGCCCAATCAAGGGACCTGTCTCTCGAATCAAATCAAGGGTAATGGGATGACTAGGCATCCGAAATCCAACAGTTGCAAGGCCAGAATTGACCCAATAGGGAACTCGGTCATTAGCTTCGAGAATAATGGTCAAGGGACCTGGTAAAAAGATCTCTACAAGTTTTTGAAGATAAGTTGGCTGATTCTTTGAAAAGTACAAGATGTCCTCTAAAGAGGCAACATTGAGATTGAGCGCCTTGTCTCTACGTCGACGTTTAAGCTGGTAAACATGGTCAACTGCTTTTTCGTCTAGCGCCTTAGCAAAGAGACCGTAAACTGTCTCTGTAGGCAAAACGACAGCTCCACCATTTTCCAACTCTTGTCTAATCCTGTCCATCATCAACGACAACCATCCTATCTTGACCAAATTGGTCCTTGAGTGTTCGTACTCGCTTTTCAGGAAGATGTTTCCTAAAAAGTTCAGGAACACTTTGACCTTGCTTGTATCCAATTTCAAGGTAAATCTTACCACCATCTTTGAGATAGTCTTTTGCATCTTCCGCAATTCTACGGTAAATAGCTAGGCCATCCTCATCTGCAAAGAGAGCTAGATGAGGCTCCGAATACAAGACATTCAAGCCTACCTCTGACTCATCTTCACGAGAGATATAGGGTGGATTGGAAACAATTATATCATATTTTTCAGAAATTTCTGTAAAACAGTCAGATTTTTTTAAAAATATTTGAAGATTTTGATTTTTAGCATTTTCGCTAGCTACATCTAAAGCATCTTGGGAAATATCTGCTGCCGTCACTGACCAATCTGGTCTGTTTTTTGCTAGAGCGAGAGCAATAGCTCCACTACCTGTTCCGATATCTAGGACCATAAGATTTTTCACAGGATTTTCAGCCAGGATAAGCTCCACCAACTCCTCTGTTTCTGGACGAGGAATCAAAACCCGTTCATCCACCTTTAAATGCATTCCATAAAAATCTGCCTGTCCAATGATGTACTGAGCTGGCTTGTGAGCTGCTAGTTGCTGGTAAATATCTTCTACAAATTGTTTTTCTTCCTCTGTTGTCACCTCCTGCTGGAGGGCAAAAATAAAGTCTGTAAAAGATAGATTTTTCAGACTACGATAGACAAAAGAGAGGCTTTCCGCTTCCTCTCCTTGTCTTATCAACTCTTCTTCAAAATTTGAAAATAATTGAGCTAATTTCATTATTTGTTTAATTCTTCTAGTTTTTGTGTTTGGTCATAAAGCACCAAGGCATCCACAACTTCGTCCAATTTACCAGACAAAATCGTATCTAGTTTTTGGAGGGTCAAGCCGATACGGTGGTCTGTGACACGGTTTTGTGGGAAGTTATAAGTTCGGATCCGTTCTGAACGGTCACCAGTACCGATTGTCGACTTACGCTCAGCGTCCTGCTCATCTTGAGCAATCTGAGCAAAGTGGTCAGCAACACGGGCACGGATGATTTTCATGGCCTTCTCACGGTTCTTCTGCTGGGTACGTTCTTCCTGCATCTCAACCTTGATATTGGTTGGCAAGTGAACGATACGAACGGCAGTCGCAACCTTATTGACGTTCTGTCCACCAGCACCAGAGGCGTGATAGATGTCGACACGAAGGTCTTTTGGATCAATGTCGTATTCAACCTCTTCAACTTCTGGCATAACAAGAACTGTCGCTGTCGAAGTATGAACACGGCCTTGGCTTTCTGTCACAGGAACACGTTGCACACGGTGGGCACCTGATTCATACTTAAGCTTAGAGTATACAGACTGACCTGAAACCATAGCAACCACTTCTTTAAAACCACCGACACCATTCATAGAGGCTTCCATGACTTCAAAGCGCCAACCTTGGGCTTCCGCATACTTTTGGTACATAGTTAGCAAATCTCCAGCGAAAAGTGCCGCTTCGTCTCCACCAGCTGCTCCACGGATTTCAAGGATGATATTCTTGTCATCGTTTGGATCCTTTGGAAGGAGCAAAATTTTCAGTTTTTCTTCATATTCTTCTTTTTCAGCCTTGGCATCTTTGAGTTCTTGCTTGGCCAATTCTTCCAAGTCCGCATCTCCGCCTGATTCCTTAATCATCTCTTCGGCATCGACGATATTTTGAAGGACTTGTTTATACTCACGGTAGGCTATTACGGTGTCACGATTGGAAGCTTCTTCTTTTGAAAGCTCCATAAAACGCTTGGTGTCTGAAACGACATCAGGGTCACTCAGCAATTCTCCTAATTCTTCATAACGGTCTTCTACAACTTGTAGTTGATCATAGATGTTCATTTTTTCTCCTTATTTCTCAATTGTTAAATCATAGATTGCTACTACTTCATTCTCGGATATTTCCCCAGTTTCTTTAAATCCATAACTGAGGTAACAAAATCTTGCCTGTTCATTTTCTGGTTCATAAGACAACCAAAGTTTATTGCTTAAACCTGCTGGCGCTGTTCGAACATAGTCTAGTACTTTATCCATAATTGGTTTAAAATATCCTTGATTTTGAAAATTCTTATCAATCATAAAACGAAATAGTAAATAATTTCCACTACTAATTCCGATCTTTTTATCATAAGCTATCATCACAAAACCTATAATTGCATCATTATCATAAACTGCCAATGGAGCTACAAAATCTCCATTTTTAGTGTAGACGTATGCTTCAGCTAAACTAATTGCGTTGGTTGCAATGAATTGTTTTTGATATTCCTTGACATCCAAATTTAAAACATCAAAATAATTTTCCATTGTAACATCTCTTAGTTCAATTGTCATAGTTTTGCTCCTTGTTAGAGGTTATCATTGGCGCAAAATAATGTTTACGGCAAACTGAGATATAGGTTTCGTTACCACCAATCTGGATCTGTTCTCCATCGTAAACGGGCAGTCCATCCTGTGTTCGCAACACCATGGTCGCCTTTTTCTTGCAATACTGACAGATGGTCTTGATTTCGTCAATCTTGTCTGCTAAAAGCAAGAGATATTTGGAACCTTCGAACAATTCATTGCGAAAGTCATTTTTCAAGCCAAAAGCCATGACGGGTATGTCTAACTCGTCCACAACACGAGCTAGGTCGTAAACATGGTGGCGTTTGAGAAACTGGGCTTCATCGACCAAAACACAGTAAGGTTTTTCTGGTAGGTCTCGGATATAGCCAAAGATATCCGTTGTTTCCTCAATCGCAAGGGCAGGGCGTTTCATGCCAATTCGACTCGACACATAGCCAACGCCGTCACGCGTATCCAGAGCCGAGGTCATAATCACAACACCTTTTCCTTGCTCCTCGTAGTTATAGGCCACTTTGAGAATCTCAATCGTTTTACCAGAGTTCATGGTCCCATAACGATAGTACAACTGTGCCATGTTTCTTGCTTCACGTCCATTTCTAAATTTTTGCTACATTCTAGTATATCATAATTTTCTTAAGCTTTAAACGGCAAAATGTGGTAAAATAGAAGAAATCAAAAACTAGTGGAGGAAGCTATTATGCCATTTGTACGCATCGATTTATTTGAAGGACGCACGCTCGAGCAAAAGAAAGCTCTTGCTAAGGAAGTAACGGAAGCAGTTGTCCGCAACACTGGAGCCCCTCAATCTGCTGTCCATGTCATCATCAACGACATGCCAGAAGGAACTTACTTCCCACAAGGGGAAATGCGTACTAAATAAGCTAGCTTAAGCAGAATTGCTTAGGCTTTTTCAATCTCCAAGTAGCATTCATTGAAGAAATATCCTAAATTTGTTACAATTTGAAAAGAAACTTGGAGAATTTCCAAGAAAAGAGCTATTAATTAAAGGAAACATTATGATTACACGTGAATTTGATACCATCGCTGCTATCTCTACTCCACTAGGTGAAGGGGCTATTGGTATTGTCCGCCTGAGCGGAACAGACAGTTTTGCTATTGCGCAAAAGATTTTTAAAGGAAAAGACTTGAACAAGGTTGCCAGCCACACTCTCAACTACGGTCACATTATTGATCCTCTGACTGGTAAAGTCATGGACGAGGTTATGGTTGGGGCTATGAAGTCTCCAAAGACCTTCACTCGTGAGGATATTATCGAGATTAACACCCACGGTGGGATTGCGGTGACCAATGAAATTCTCCAGCTAGCTATTCGTGAAGGGGCTCGGTTGGCAGAACCTGGTGAATTTACCAAACGTGCTTTTTTAAACGGTCGCGTAGACTTGACACAGGCAGAGGCTGTGATGGATATCATCCGTGCCAAGACTGACAAGGCCATGAACATTGCGGTCAAACAATTAGACGGCTCCCTTTCTGACCTCATTAACAATACCCGTCAAGAAATCCTCAATACACTTGCCCAAGTTGAGGTCAATATCGACTATCCTGAGTATGACGATGTTGAGGAAGCCACTACTGCTGTTGTCCGAGAGAAGACAATGGAGTTTGAGCAATTACTAACCAAACTCCTTAGGACAGCACGTCGTGGTAAAATCCTTCGTGAAGGAATTTCAACGGCTATCATTGGACGTCCCAACGTTGGGAAATCAAGCCTTCTCAACAACCTCTTGCGTGAGGACAAGGCTATCGTAACAGATATCGCTGGGACAACACGAGATGTCATCGAAGAGTACGTCAACATCAATGGTGTACCTCTCAAATTGATTGATACAGCCGGTATTCGTGAAACGGATGATATCGTTGAACAAATTGGAGTTGAGCGTTCGAAAAAAGCTCTTAAGGAAGCTGACCTAGTTCTGCTAGTACTAAACGCTAGTGAACCACTAACCGCCCAAGATCGCCAACTCCTAGAAATCAGTCAGGAGACTAATCGCATTATTCTTCTTAACAAAACTGACCTGCCTGAAACGATTGAAACTTCGGAACTACCTGAAGATGTCATCCGCATTTCAGTTCTTAAAAATCAAAACATCGATAAAATCGAAGAGAGAATCAACAACCTCTTCTTTGAAAATGCTGGTTTGGTTGAGCAAGATGCTACCTACTTGTCAAACGCCCGTCACATTTCCTTGATTGAGAAGGCCGTTGAAAGCCTACAAGCTGTTAACCAAGGTCTTGAACTAGGGATGCCAGTTGACTTGCTTCAAGTTGACTTGACCCGTACTTGGGAAATTCTAGGAGAAATCACTGGAGATGCTGCTCCAGATGAACTCATCACCCAACTCTTTAGCCAATTCTGTTTAGGAAAATAAGAAAAATCCATGATCCTTCATTCGGTCATGGATTTTAGGTTCTATAATATTTGTAGTGGGTAAATCCACTATAGATATTATGGAGCCTATTTTATTGTAGAAAAAAAGTCCCATATGACCTATAATGAAAAGCGACAAAACAACTCATTAGAAAGAATCATATGGAACAATTACATTTTATCACAAAATTACTAGACATTAAAGACCCTAATATCCAGATTTTAGACATCATCAATAAGGATACACACAAGGAAATCATCGCCAAACTGGACTACGACGCCCCATCTTGCCCTGAGTGCGGAAACCAATTGAAGAAATATGACTTTCAAAAACCTTCTAAAATTCCTTATCTTGAAACGACTGGTATGCCTACTAGAATTCTCCTTAGAAAGCGTCGATTCAAGTGCTATCACTGTTCAAAAATGATGGTCGCTGAAACTTCTATCGTCAAGAAGAATCACCAAATCCCTCGTATCATCAACCAAAAAATTGCTCAAAAGTTAATTGAAAAGATTTCTATGACTGATATTGCCCATCAGCTTTCCATCTCAACTTCAACTGTTATTCGTAAGCTCAATGACTTTCACTTTAAACATGATTTTTCTTGTCTTCCTGAGATTATGTCTTGGGATGAGTATGCTTTTACAAAAGGAAAGATGAGCTTCATTGCGCAAGATTTTAACAATCTCAATATCATCACTGTTCTTGAGGGAAGAACACAAGCTATCATTCGAAATCACTTTCTTAAATATGATAGAGCCGTCCGATGTCGCGTCAAAATTATTACTATGGATATGTTTAGTCCTTACTATGACTTAGCTAGACAACTTTTCCCGTGTGCTAAAATCGTGTTGGATCGCTTTCACATTGTACAACATCTTAGCCGTGCTATGAGTCGTGTGCGTGTTCAAATCATGAATCAATTGGATCGAAAGTCTCATGAATACAAGGCTATCAAGCGCTACTGGAAGCTCATACAACAGGATAGTCGTAAACTCAGCGATAAACATTTTTATCGCCCTACTTTTCGTATGCATTTAACCAATAAAGAGATTTTAGACAAGCTTTTGAGCTATTCACAAGACTTGAAACACCACTATCAGCTCTATCAACTCTTGCTGTTTCACTTTCAGAATAAGGAACCGGAGAAATTTTTCGGACTCATTGAGGACAATCTGAAGCAGGTTCATCCTATTTTTCAGACTGTCTTTAAAACCTTTCTAAAGGACAAAAAGAAAATCGTCAACACCCTTCAACTACCCTATTCAAACGCCAAATTGGAAGCGACCAATAATCTCATCAAACTTATCAAGCGCAATGCCTTTGGTTTTCGGAACTTTGAAAACTTCAAAAAACGGATTTTTATCGCTCTGAATATCAAAAAAGAAAGGACAAAATTTGTCCTTTCTCGAGCTTAGCTGACTTCAACCCACTACAGTTGACAAAGAGCCAAATTTTAGGACATAAAGATATCTCCATGTTGATTGACGTTTATGGGCATACCTTGGAGGAAAAAATTAGTGAGGAGTTTATGGCTGTGAAAAGTTTGTTGTAAAAACACGGCAAATTGCACGACAATTTTTAAAAGGAAAGCAAAAAAAGCCCTATATTATAAGGCTTTTCCTGTTGTATTTATATGCCCCCTACAGGGATCGAACCTGTGACCCACGGATTAAGAGTCCGCTGCTCTGCCAGCTGAGCTAAGGAGGCAAAGAAAAAAGCTGTATTGGTGCCGAAACTTCACGGTTTGTATTGAACCCGCGCAATTAAGCAGGTGGGCAACTCGCTCTAACTGAAGCTGTTTCCGTGTGAGACGGCCTACATGCTGTTAGAAGACTTTTGTTTCCCTAATAATACAAAAAATAGTCGGTCAACACTTAAGTGTGAAGTCGTACACCACAGCGTTTCTATATTTATATGATACCACTTTTTCAAAAAAAATCAAGAGGAAAGTGCAATTTTTTGAAAAGGATTTCAGATTTTTCGCAAACGGTCGATAGCTTCCTTTCTTTGAGCCAAAGCCCGTTCATATTTACCAGTATCTTCTGCTTGGAAATAGTGATGATTACGAATTTTTTCTGGCAGATAGTCTTGCTTGACCCAATTTCCAGGATAGTTGTGTGGATAGAGATAGTCTTGGGCATTCCCCAGTTCCTTGCTTCCACTGTAGTGCCCATCACGCAGGTGTCGCGGAATAGGCAAGTGCCCTGATGTTTTGAGGTCAGCAAGTGCCTTATCCATAGCTACATAGGCTGAGTTGGATTTTGGAGAAAGGGCCAAATCAATCACGACATTGGCGATGAGAATGCGGGCTTCTGGGAACCCAATCTTCTGGGCAGCATCCAGAGCAGTCACGGTATGAATCTGGGCCTCAGGATTGGCTAAGCCGATATCTTCATAGGCGATAACAGTCAAGCGACGAGCGAGACTAGGCAGATCCCCAGCCTCAATCAAGCGGGCAGTATAGTGGAGACTGGCATCCACATCTGAGCCACGAATAGACTTTTGCAGGGCAGATAGAACATCATAGTGACCGTCTCCATCCTTGTCCATAGTGATGTAGCTTCTCTGAAGACTATTTTCCATGATGTCTAAGGTGATGTGGCGAATGCCCTCGTCATTCTCAGGGGTAGAGAGAACAGCTAAGTCCAGTGAGTTAAAGGCAGAGCGAAGGTCTCCGTTTGTAGAGGTTGCGATGAAATCCAGCGCATCCTCATCTAGTTCTATTGGAAAATCAAAACCACGTTCAGGGTTACTTAGAGCTATCTGCAGGGCCTCTTTGACGTCTTGGTTAGACAGAGGTTCCAACTCGAAAATTTGAACTCGGCTACGAATGGCAGGAGTGACAGAGAAGAAAGGATTTTCAGTCGTTGCTCCAATCATGATGACCAGTCCACTTTCCAAGAGAGGCAAGAGGAAGTCTTGCTTGGTCTTATCTAGTCGATGAATTTCGTCTAGTAATAGGACGAGACCACCAGAAAATTTAGCTTCTTCCGAGATTTCTTGCAGTCGCTTTTTACTATCAACTGTCGCATTGAAAGTTCGAAAGGCATACTTGGTCGTTCCAGCGATGGCAGAGGCAATACTGGTTTTGCCGATTCCAGGAGGGCCATATAGAATCATGGAGGACAAGCGGTTGGCTTCCACCATGCGGCGGATGATTTTTCCAGGTCCGACCAGATGCTCCTGACCGATGACCTGGTCGATGGTTTTAGGGCGCATGCGAAGCGCGAGATTGTCTGGCATAGCAGTCCTTTCTAACGTGGATTTGAGTAGAATGACTCATCTACTATATCTTACTATGTCCATTCTAGCCTATTAGTTGTGATATTTCAATGGTTTTGTAATAATCAGGGAGTGAGATAGAATCTTTTTTACTATTTAATTTAATGAGGAGAGGTATCAGCATGAGAGATTTGATTTTCCTTAAAGCTCAAAATAGGATAGTTGAGCCTAAAGAAGTGGAAGTGCTGACTTGAGAAATAATATTGCTGAATGTCATTGTATGAACTATAATGAAAAGAGAGGTGATAAGCAATGGAAATGATGGAACTACCAAGTCAGGAAATTTTGATTTTTACAAAACAAATTCGTCATTGGATTCTTAGTGATCAAGTTATTTCAGGGAAAAGAAAACTTTTCTTCCGGGAAGATACTCCAAAAGAGATTTTAGATTTGTACGAAAACATTAAATCTAAACTTGATTTTGCTTACCAAGAAGTTCATTCTAATAATGGGTTGAAAAAATATGAAAAATAGAATAATTGATGTTTTTGAAGTAGTAAATCGCCTCCTTGTAATAACTGTTGAAAATCCTGATTTCGAAGACTTGAGAGTTAATCATACTCAATGAAAATCAAAGAGCAAACTAGGAAACTAGCCGCAGGCTGTACTTGAGTACGGTAAGGCGACGTTGACGTGGTTTGAATTTGATTTTCGAAGAGTATCAGTTTGTAAAAATTGGAGATAAAAAATATAGAGTACGCAGTGTTCCTATGATTCATTCAACTCCGCCTCAATCTGTCTTAGATCGAGATACTTTTACAATTGACTATACAGATGATGAATTGCTCGATAAAGAAGCAGTTTTTACTACTCATTAGAAAAATAGGTATGAATAAATTGGCTTCCCTTAGAACCACATCTAGGGGCTTTTATGTATAATAGAATAATAAGTATCACTCCTTTACAATACGTGTAACACGTGTTATAATGGTGTTGTCAGGAGGTAAAAGCGCTATGCCTATGACACAAAAAGAGATGGTTAAACTCCTTACGGCCCATGGTTGGATAAAGACTAGAGGCGGTAAAGGCTCCCATATTAAAATGGAAAAGCAAGGGGAAAGACCTATCACAATCCTTCATGGTGAGCTGAATAAGTACACTGAAAGAGGGATAAGAAAGCAAGCTGGGTTGTAAAATTCAGTCCCTGCTTTTTGATATGGAGGTAGTGAAATGTTAGTTACGTATCCAGCTTTATTTTATTATGACGACACAGACGGAACAGAAGCGACTTATTTTGTCCATTTCCCAGATTTTGAATACTCAGCTACACAAGGAGAGGGGATTTCTGAGGCTTTGGCTATGGGGTCGGAGTGGCTAGGGATAACTGTTGCAGATTTGATAGAGAGTGATGGAGAGTTACCTCAGCCATCAGATATCAATAGCTTGTCTTTAATTGATAATGATCCTTTTAAAGATGATGAAGATTTCGTGTCAACCTATGACCTTGATAAATCTTTTATTTCTATGGTATCTGTTGATGTATCAGAATACCTAGGAAGTCAGGAACCCATTAAAAAGACTTTGACCATACCAAAATGGGCAGATAAGTTGGGACGAGAAATGGGGCTTAACTTTTCTCAGACTTTGACAGACGCTATTGCAGATAAGAAAGTTCAAGCCTAAGATTAAGCGTGGTATCGTGGTAATAGTCAATAAAAAAGCACGTCCACTTGTGCTAGTTACTCGCCTATTGATTTTATAGATTTATTAGCCCTTTCGAGGGCTTTTTATATTGATTTTTATGAGAAATGAAGAAATCAGACTTTTAAGAAAATCACTGATACCAAGGGTTTAAATGAGGTAATATGGTATAATTAGGACATAAAATAATTTTGTGGTAAGATGGTAGTATCTATTTTAGCATATTTCCGAGCAATCGGGGCGATTAAAGAGTCGCATAGAAAGAGGACAAAATGGCAACATACGGATTTTTAGATATTTTAGAGGAAGAGTTGGACAAGAACTTTCCCTTTGACTTTGAGATTAGCTGGGACAAACGCAACCATGCGGTAGAAGTGAGTTTTCTATTGGAAGCGCAAAATGCTGCAGGTGTGGAGATGGTGGATGAAGACGGAGAGGTTTCATCAGATGACATTCTTTTTGAGGAAGCGGTCCTTTTCTACAATCCTGCCAAGTCAACAGTCAATGAGGAAGACTATTTGACTGTTATTCCTTACCTGCCTAAAAAAGGATTTTCCCGTGAATTTTTAGCTTATTTTGCGCTTTTCCTTAAAGATACTGCTGAGGTTGGGCTAGATGTCCTCATGGACTTTTTGGAAGACCCAGAAGCAGAGGAATTTGTCATGGAATGGAACCAAGAAGTCTTTGAAGAAGGAAAAATTGGCTTGGAAAAGGGAGAATTTTATCCTTATCCAAGATACTAGGAGTTGGTTGGAGGTGTTATGAAGAAAATTGGGACTTATTTGGTTTATGTGCTAGCTGTTGTCTTTATTATGCTAGCTTTTGCTTGTGGAACAATCGCATTTGCAGAGTTGGGGTATTCCGCAGTTTTAGCCTTTACTTTTGGTTATGCCTTCGCTCTTCTAAGCATGTATTTAATCTTTATTCTTCATGAGCTGGGTCATGCTTTTTGTGGCTACTTGACAGGCTATCGGCTGGTGGCTTTTGGATTAGGACATTTTATTTTGACCAAAAAGTCAGGCAGGTTTCATCTTAGTAGAACAGCCATTCTGAAAAATGTTGGTGCTCAATACATTGGTTTAAAAGAGGATGAAAGCGATCAAAGAATCATCCTGATGCTTTCAGGAGGCTTGATGGTTCATCTCGGCTTGATATTATTGGCGATATTGTTTGGATTTTTGACAAGAAGCTGGTATTTTGCAGGGACTTGGATTTTTCTTAATTTATCTTTCTTCCTAAATAACATTTTGCCAGTCGACATCACCGATGGAGCAAAAATTTGGGAATTACTACAACACCCTGAAAATACCAAATACGCCTACCTGGTATTGAGACATTCTGCCCAGACCTTGCTAGCTCCTCAAGAATATGATTTGAAAGACTTTGTTCAAGCAGTTCCTGAGGATGCACGAGGGAGTTTTGCGGATGGTGTATTAGGTATGCAAGGTGAAGTTTCCATTTTGGAAGGGAAGGAAGAAGTAGCTAAACAGCAGTTTCAAGCATTACTTGAGAGGACAACTACTCCGATGATGCAGACAGTTGCCCAACTATCCCTGCTTCATATCGCCTTGTTGGAAGGAGATTTTGAGCAAGCGGAGCAATATGCTAGTATTCGACAGGTCAAATCGTTTCTGTCTCTCAAACTGTCCAATCTTCAAGTGATACAAGCCTGGTATCAATTAAAGGTGAAGAAAGATGTAGATCGAACTCGTAAGGCTCTCAAGATTGCTAGACAGAAAATGGATAGTAGTCGAATGTTGAGGGATGAGAAAAGATATTATGAAAACTGGTTAGCCGAGCTGGAAAAGGAAATGTTAGAAGGAACTGAAGATGGAACTAGAAATTTCTGATTTCACAGGTTGCAAGATTGCTTTGTTTTGTGGGGATAAGCTTTTGACTATCTTACGCGATGATAAGGCAAGTATTCCCTGGGCCAATATGTGGGAACTGCCAGGTGGTGGCCGTGAAGGGGACGAAAGCCCTTTTGAATGCGCTCGGCGTGAAGTTTATGAGGAACTGGGAATTCATTTAGATGAAGACTGTCTGCTTTGGAGCAAGATTTATCCTAGCGTAATTTTTAAAGGCAAGAAATCGGTCTTTATGGTTGGTCAGCTAAGACAAGAACAATTTGACAATATCATCTTCGGAGATGAAGGACAGGGCTATCAGCTGATGAATGTTGAGGAATTTCTTAGTTCCAGTCAAGTTGTGCCTCAGTTGCAAGAGAGATTAAAAGATTATTTAAAAGTAAGTGATTAGAAAGGATGGTTCAGTTACATTTCTAAACTGAACCCGCCCTAAACACTGTGCCAAAAAGATAAACTTCTCTTAGACACAAGCGTCTTCAGAGAATTTCCTATTTTGGTTTTGTGTTTTACGGGCTTGGTATTAATAATGGAAACATGGCAAGAGTTAAAAGTTACAGTGAAGCGTGAGGGAGAGGAGTTGGTTTCCAATCTCTTGATTGAGCTGGGAGCGCAAGGAGTCGCAATCGAAGACAGTATGGACTATGTGGGAAATGTGGACCGCTTTGGAGAGATTTTCCCAGAGGTGGAGCAGCAAGAAGAAATCGTAGTGACAGCCTACTACCCTGACACGGTGGATGTGACAGTGGTTGAGGCGGATTTGCAGGCTCGTCTAGCAGAATTGACAGATTTTATGGATTTGGGAGAGTTAAAAATAGGTACGACTGCCTTGGCTGAGGAAGACTGGGCAGACAACTGGAAGAAATACTATGAACCTGCTCGTATCACTCATGATTTGACCATCGTTCCCTCTTGGACAGACTATGAGGCGACTGCGGGGGAAATGATTATCAAGCTGGATCCTGGCATGGCTTTTGGTACTGGAACCCACCCAACTACCAAGATGAGCCTTTTTGCCTTGGAACAGGTTCTTCGTGGTGGCGAAACGGTGCTAGATGTGGGGACTGGTTCAGGGGTTCTCTCTATTGCCAGCTCGCTTCTGGGGGCTAAAGAAATTTTCGCCTATGACCTGGATGATGTGGCGGTTCGTGTGGCTCAGGAAAATATTGAGCTCAACCCTGGCATGGAAAATATCCATGTAGCGGCTGGAGATTTGCTTAAGGGTGTGGAAATTGAGGCAGATGTGATTGTGGCTAATATCTTGGCGGATATCCTCATTCATCTAATAGACGATGCTTATCGCTTGGTAAAGGATGAAGGCTACCTGATCATGAGTGGCATTATCAAGGACAAGTTGGACATGGTGCGCCAGTCGGCTGAGTCAGCTGGATTTTTCCTCGAAACTCACATGGTTCAAGGGGAATGGAATACCTGTGTCTTTAAGAAAACCAAGGATATCTCTGGTGTGATTGGAGGCTAGCATGCAGCAGTATTTTGTAAAAGGCAGTGCTATCTCTCCTGTCACTATCGAGGACAAGGAAACCAGTAAGCATATGTTTCAGGTTATGCGCTTGAAAGAAGAGGATGAGGTTACCTTAGTCTTTGATGATGGCATCAAGCGCTTGGCGCGCGTGCTGGATATGGAAAATCGTCAGTTTGAGTTGGTCCAAGAATTAAATGACAATGTGGAACTACCAGTCCAAGTGACCATCGCATCTGGATTTCCCAAGGGAGACAAGCTGGAGTTCATCGCTCAAAAAGTAACCGAACTGGGGGCTAGCCAAATCTGGGCCTTTCCTGCAGACTGGTCAGTTGCCAAGTGGGATGGCAAGAAATTGGGTAAAAAAGTTGAAAAACTAGAAAAAATTGCCCTTGGAGCAGCCGAGCAAAGCAAGCGTAATATTGTACCAAGTATTAAACTTTTCGAGAAAAAAGCAGATTTTCTAGCTCAGCTGGACCAGTTTGACTCTATCATAGTAGCCTATGAAGAATCAGCTAAAGAAGGAGAAGCCGCTGCGCTTCTGCAAGCAGTCACTGGTCTTGAAACAGGAGCCAAACTGCTCTTTATCTTTGGTCCAGAAGGCGGTCTCTCACCTGCAGAAATCGAAAGTTTTGAAGCTAAAGGAGCCGTTTTGGCAGGCCTAGGTCCTCGTATTTTGCGAGCAGAAACAGCACCGCTTTACGCTTTATCAGCCCTTAGTGTTTTAGTAGAATTAGAGAAATAAGAGGAAGAAAATGGAACAAAAACACCGTTCAGAATTTCCAGAGAAGGAACTCTGGGACTTAACAGCCCTATACCAAGACCGTGAGGATTTCTTGCGTGCAATCGAGAAAGCTCGCGAAGACATCAACCAGTTTAGCCGTGATTACAAGGGCAATCTTCACACTTTTGAGGATTTCGAGAAGGCCTTTGCGGAATTGGAACAGATCTACATTCAGATGAGCCATATTGGCAACTATGGTTTTATGCCTCAGACGACGGACTATAGCAATGACGAATTTGCCAATATTGCCCAAGCTGGGATGGAATTTGAAACAGATGCCAGCGTAGCCTTGACCTTCTTTGACGATGCCTTGGTGGCAGCAGATGAGGAAGTCTTGGACCGTTTGGGTAAATTGCCACATTTAACAGCTGCCATTCGTCAGGCTAAAATCAAAAAAGCCCACTACTTAGGGGCAGATGTGGAGAAGGCCTTGACAAATCTCGGTGAAGTTTTCTACAGTCCGCAGGACATTTATACTAAGATGCGAGCTGGGGATTTTGAAATGGCTGACTTTGAAGCCCATGGCAAGACCTACAAAAACAGCTTTGTGACCTATGAGAATTTCTACCAAAACCATGAGGATGCTGAGGTTCGTGAGAAATCCTTCCGTTCCTTCTCAGAGGGACTTCGTAAGCACCAAAATACGGCTGCAGCAGCCTATCTGGCTCAGGTCAAGTCTGAAAAACTCTTGGCTGATATGAAGGGATACGACTCTGTCTTTGACTATCTTCTAGCTGAACAAGAAGTGGACCGTGTCATGTTTGACCGCCAGATTGACCTCATCATGAAGGACTTTGCACCAGTCGCTCAGAGATACCTCAAGCATGTTGCCAAGGTAAATGGTCTTGAAAAGATGACCTTTGCAGACTGGAAATTGGACTTGGACAGCGCCCTGAATCCTGAAGTGACTATTGACGATGCCTATGATTTGGTCATGAAGTCGGTAGAACCTTTGGGGCAAGAATATTGTCAGGAAGTTGCTCGTTACCAAGAAGAGCGCTGGGTGGACTTTGCTGCTAACAGTGGCAAGGATTCCGGTGGTTATGCGGCGGACCCATATCGCGTACACCCTTATGTACTCATGAGCTGGACAGGCCGTTTGAGCGATGTCTATACCTTGATTCATGAAATCGGGCATTCTGGTCAATTCATCTTTTCAGACAATCATCAAAGTTACTTCAATGCCCATATGTCGACCTACTATGTTGAAGCACCGTCAACCTTCAATGAATTGCTACTCAGTGATTACTTGGAGAACCAGTCTAATGACCCACGTCAAAAACGCTTCGCTCTGGCTCATCGCTTGACAGACACCTACTTCCATAACTTTATCACCCACCTCTTGGAAGCCGCCTTCCAGCGTAAGGTGTATACATTGATTGAAGAAGGGGAGACCTTTGGAGCAAGCAAGCTCAACAGCATTATGAAGGAAGTTTTGACGGATTTCTGGGGAGATGCTATTGAAATTGACGATGATGCAACTCTGACTTGGATGCGCCAAGCTCACTACTATATGGGCTTGTATAGTTACACTTACTCAGCAGGACTAGTTATCTCGACTGCTGGTTACCTTCATCTAAAACATTCTGAAACTGGAGCTGAAGACTGGCTCAATCTCCTCAAATCAGGTGGTAGCAAGACACCACTTGAGTCAGCCATGATTATCGGTGCTGATATTTCAACAGACAAACCACTCCGTGATACCATCCAATTCTTGTCTGACACAGTTGACCAGATTATCTCCTATAGTGCTGAGTTGGGAGAGTAGGGGAATAGAAAAATTTTTTAGAATGATGTTTATGGGCTTGTTAAGCGTCATTCTATTTGTCTTAGTTGTAGCTATTTTCAAAAATGTCGTTGAAGGTCGTGATGTTAAATTTGAACTTACTGTAGAACTGGTATTGATAGTTATTTACGTCATTTTATATCAGATTGTATTTAATTGAGAATTCAATATTGAGTCATTTAAGACTGCCTTTTTGAACAGTTGCTAGAAATGTAGAGGTATTGACCATGTATCAAGATTTACTAAGAAAAATAGCAGAAGAAAAACCAAATTATAACCAGGAAGAAATCCAGTGGTTGTTTGATCATTTGGGAAATCCTTCTCCAGAAATTCGTAATGTCCTTTTAAATCAAGGCTTGCACTATCTTTCAAAAGAAAAGGATACAAGGGGTTTCTCAAGTCAGTATGGTTGGGTTCACGCTTTTGCACATGGAGCCGATTTACTGACAGAGGTGGTTTGTCATCCAGACTTTCCTAAAAACAGAGTTCATGAAGTATTTGATATACTTGGCCAACTATTTAAAAGAATGTCGATTCGCTTTACAGATGATGAGGATTGGCGTTTAGCAAGAGTGATCTATGAACCTATTTTACAAGGGAAGTTGGAGCAAGAACAAGTAGCTTCTTGGATAAAAACTGTTGATTTTCCGATAGAAGAAAGGGAGGATTTTTACAAATTTTCCAACTTTAGATCCTGTCTGGTGGAAGTCTATGTCCAACTTGACCAGAGAAATAGTTTACAAGATGACCTGAAAGAAGCTATCCAGTCTTTTCAATACTAGGGATTAGCTAATAGTTCTATGATTTTCAAAAAATTTCCAATCAATTTTCTTGAAACCCTTTCCTACTTTTGATAGACTAGTATCTAGTTTTTGAAAAAAGGAGAAAGAAAATGAAAAAATTTGTTGCTGAGTTAATCGGTACGTTCATGTTTGTATTCGTCGGGACAGGAGCTGTTGTTTTTGGAAATGGTCTTGATGGCCTTGGTCACCTTGGAATCGCCTTTGCCTTTGGTTTGGCAATCGTGGTGGCAGCCTACTCAATCGGAACTGTTTCAGGTGCTCACTTGAACCCGGCTGTTTCGATTGCTATGTTTGTAAACAAACGTTTGTCATCTTCAGAACTTGTAAACTACATCCTTGGTCAGGTTGTTGGAGCTTTCATCGCTTCTGGCGCTGTCTTCTTCCTCTTGGCTAACTCAGGTATGTCAACTGCTAGTCTTGGTGAAAATGCCTTGGCAAACGGTGTCACTGTCTTTGGTGGTTTCTTGTTTGAAGTCATCGCAACTTTCTTGTTTGTATTGGTTATCATGACTGTGACTTCAGAAAGCAAGGGCAATGGCGCGATTGCTGGTTTGGTAATCGGTTTGTCATTGATGGCGATGATTCTTGTCGGATTGAAGATTACTGGACTTTCAGTAAACCCAGCTCGTAGCTTGGCACCAGCTGTCTTGGTAGGCGGCGCAGCCCTTCAACAAGTTTGGATTTTCATCCTTGCACCAATCGCTGGTGGAGTTCTTGCAGCCCTTGTTGCAAAAAATTTCCTTGGAACAGAAGAATAATTGAAACTCAAAAAGCCTTGCTCCTCATCTTGAGGAACAGGGCTTTTTCGTATGATACTCTTCGAAAATCTCTTCAAACCACGTCAGCTTCATCTTGCCGTAGGTATGGTTACTGACTTCGTCAGTTCTATCCACAACCTCAAAACAGTGTTTTGATCTGACTTCGT
>OCLS01000234.1_pt1 | contig 80934 bp, 65 predicted proteins | sample 1496011 | NCBI WGS metagenome assembly OCLS01 (sample SAMN04168690, study PRJEB22393) | synthetic metagenome | isolation source: purchased from BEI Resources HM-276D | reverse complement strand
AGAATACAGAAGGATGTATAGCCTTTTTCTCAATTATGTGTTTGCTTACTAAAAATTCTTTTTGAACCCCTCTTTTTTTGGGGGAGTGTTGCAAAAATGCCCCCCTATTTGCTTGTGAGTTTTGGTTAAAATTTTAGTTACCCACGCTTAAAAAGCGCCAAGCCTTTTACACACAACTCCTTTAATTTTGTTTTTAAGAAAACGCTTTTTAACTTTTTTTCATTTTCTTTTCTATGAAGATATTCAAACATTCTATGAGTAAGGCAAAACCAATACCCGCATACAAATAGTTTTTATTGATGTGTAAGTGCAAGCCCTCTAAAAACAAGATCACGCCCACAACGAGCAAAAACACAAAGGCTAAAGTTTTGACGCGATAATGCTTTTCAATAAAATCGCCAACGATTTTGGAAAAAAACATCATCACGATTACAGATAAAATAATAGCAAGCGTCATGACTTCTAGGTGTTTAGCGATCCCAATAGCCGTGATCACGGAGTCCAAAGAAAAAACAATGTCTAAAAACATGATTTCTATTAAGGTGATGGAAAAGCCAAACGCTTTTTCTTGGCGTTTTTCTTTAGGGTAAATCTGCTCTTTTAGTTCCACTAACGCCTTAAAAGCCAAAAACGCCCCCCCTGCAAGCAGCACCACATCACGCCATGAAAAACTCATGCCCGCTATAACGAATAAAGGTTTTTGCAAATGGCTGATGAAAAACAAGCTCCCTAAAAGCCCTATACGAGCGATCATAGCCAGACCCAAGCCTAAAATCATGGCTTTATTTTGCTGGTGTTTAGGGAGTTTATAAACCATCACCATGATAAAAATGATGTTATCAATCCCTAAAATGATTTCTAAAAGCGTGAGCGTAGCCAAGGAGACTATGCCATGCGTTGTAGAAAGAGCGTCTAAGAGTGAGGATAAAAATTCCATGAAAGGCTACAACCAGCCTTTCTTTTTAAAATAAATCACCGGGAGGATCGTAGAAATCGCCATGACAATCAGCGCGAAAAGATACCCGTATTGCCATTCTAACTCCGGCATGAATTTAAAATTCATGCCATAAATCGTGCCAATCAAAGTGGGAGGCATCATCGCCATGGTCGCCACCGTGAAGAGCTTGATGATTTTATTTTGCTCCACATTGACTTGAGAAGCGAACAGGTTTTGAATGTTGTCTAGGGAGTTGAGATTGACCGTTGTGGACTCCACTAAAGAGCTAAAATCGGTTAAAATGATATTTAAATTATTTTTGGTATCGCTATCCACTTTATTGCTCCTTAATAAAGCGGTGATAATGCGCCGTTTGTCAAAAAAAGAATCCCTTAAAGTCACATTAAATTCTTGCAAATTGGACAAGCGCACTAAAATATCATCATGCGTAGAAGTTTCTTTGAAAATGATGTTTTTGCGCAACAGGCTCGTTTGTTTGTTGATCCACTCTAGGCATTCTACGCCTTTTTCAAAATACACTTCAAAGATTTTAGTTAGAATATCAAACCCGTCTTCAAATTTTTTAGGGCTAGCCAAAACCTTTTTTTGGATAGAATCAAAGATTTCTAAAGTCCCATAATAGATCGTGAAAAGAATGTTATTAGACAAAATAAAGGTCGCCATTTCCGTGTGGAAAGTCTCATTTTCATCCTGGTTGGTGAAAAAAGCGTTGATCGTAACGCTGGAGCTGTCTTCCCAATATTTGGTAACTGATGAGACTCGTTGGGAATGGTCTGTGTTGTAGTGGATAGCATATTCTTGGCTTAGAGTGGCTAATTCATTGGGCGTGGGGTTGATTAATTCAAACCACAACACTTCATTTTCTTCTATATCAAAACCATTAAAGTCATTAAAGCGTTTTTTAATGACAAATTTTTGCTGTTTGAAAAACACGTTCACCATAAGCGATCCTTAGAGTTAATGGCGTTTGTCCAAAACCTCAAAACAAGGTAAAATTTTGCCCTCTAACAATTCCAAACTCGCTCCCCCACCGGTAGAGATAAAGCTCATGTTATCCTTTTCGCCCGCGCGATTGATCGCATCAATGGTATCGCCCCCACCAATGAGCGAGAAAGCGTAAGTGTCAGCGATTTTGTGGGCTAAAAAGGTTGTGCCTCTAGCGAATTCTTGTTTTTCATGCACGCCTAAGGGGCCATTCCATAAAATGGTGGGTGCACTCTCTATGACTTCAGAAAATAATTTCAAGCTCGCAGGCCCTATATCAGCGATCTTGTGCTTAGGCTCAATGTCTTGGACGGGTGAAATTTTAATGTGTTTGGGGTTGAGAATATCATCAGTGGTTACAGCGTCTATGGGTAAATAGACTTTGACTTTTTTTTCTTTCGCGCTTTGCAATAATTCTAGGGCGTCATTGATTAGAGCGTCTTCTACAGAAGAATCTTGCACATCATAGCCTAAAGCTTTTAAGAAGGTGTTGCTCATCGCCCCGGCAATGATGAGCTTGTCAATGAGATCTAAAATGTTTTTTAATAGGGTGAGTTTGGAGCTGACCTTAGCCCCCCCTACAATCAACAATAGAGGGCGTAAAGGGTGGTTAAACGCTTGATAAAACGAATCAATTTCTTTTTTGAGTAAAAACCCGCTCACTTTAATAGGGGCGAATTTGGCGGTGCCATAAGTGCTGGCATGCTTTCTGTGGCTCGTGCCAAAAGCGTCATTCACAAACACATCGCACAAGCTCGCTAAATCTTTAGCCAGATTTTCATCATTTTCTTCTTCGCCTCTTAAAAAGCGGATATTTTCTAAAAGAAAAATCCTTGTGGGCGCGTTTTCGTTTAAAGCCTGCTTGAGTTGCACAATATTTTGAGAAAAAACCACTTCATGGTTTAAGAGTCTTTCAAGGCGTTTCAAAAAGGGCTTTAAACTCAATTTTTCTTCAACCCCTTTAGGGCGGCCCAAGTGGCTCACTAAAATAATATCTTTAGCCTTGTTGTCAATACAATATTGGATGGTGGGCAAGCTCTCTCTAATGCGCGTATCATCGGTAATATTCAAATTTTCATCTAAAGGCACATTAAAATCCACTCTAATAAGCACCCTTTTATGGCTCACTTCCACTTCTTGAATGTTTTTAACATTTTGCATAAACGACATTTTAGCTAACATGAAAAATCCTTTCTTTTAATTTTGTGCTATATATTGCGCCATGTCTATCAAGCGCTCGCTATAACCCATCTCATTATCATACCATGCCAATACTTTAGCATTTTTTTCGCCTATTGTCATGATTTGATCATCAATCACGATCGCGCTAAAAGGCGAAGAAATAAAATCGCTTGAAACAAGCCTTTCTTCATCAATGCTTACAACCCCTTTAAAGGCATGCTTACAAGCGTCTTTAAGCGCATGCTGAACGCTTGCTTTACTCACGGATTTTTTAAAATTTAAAGACAGATCCACTAAGCTCACATTGGGGGTAGGCACTCTAATCGCAAGGCCTGTAACTTTAGGGCCTAAATGCGGTAAGACTAGCGAAATGGCTTTGCTCACGCCGGTGCTTGTGGGGATAAGGTTTAAACCAGCCGCTCTAGCGCGGCGGATGTCTTTGTGCTTGGTGTCTAAAAGGTTTTGATCGTTAGTGTAGCTGTGAATGGTGGTTAAAAGCGCGTTTTCTACTTTAAAGGCTTCATCTAAGATTTTTAATAAAGGAGCGCTAGCATTAGTCGTGCAAGAAGCGTTAGAAATCACGCTTTCATTATGGTAATTCTTATGATTCACCCCATAGACAAAGGTGGGCGTATTTTGTGCGGGAGCGGAGATGATGACTTTTTTCACGCTGTTTTTAAGATGAGCGCTTGAAGCTTCTAGGGAATTGAATTTCCCGGTGCATTCTATGATGATTTCTGCGTTAGCGGCAGAAAAATCAAGCTTGTTGATGTCTCGCTCGCTCAACACTAAAATGTTTTTACTATGCCCGATATTTAGGGTTCTATCAGCGTTTAATTGGGCTTCAAAATGCCCATGCACGCTGTCATGGCGGATCAAATGCAAAAGAGTTTCTAATTCAGCGGTAGAATTGATAGCGACAATTTCTATATCCTTTCTTTGACTAGCGACTCTTATAGCGCACAAACCGATGCGCCCAGTCCCATTGATAGCGATTCTAATTGGCATGTTTTCCCTTTATTTAAAAATCACCATTCTATCACAAATGCTCTTAAATAAAGGCATTCTTAAGGGGTTCTGTCTCATTAAGCATCAATCATAAACTAAAATCAAAATCCTTGCGATAAACCTCTCTATAAGCTTTTTGAACGCTTGTAAAAACCCCACTCCCTAAAAACCCCCTAGATAGTGGGCTAGGGTGAGGGGCTGTGATGATGATGTGTTTGTTTTTGGGGATTAACGCGATCTTTTTTTGGGCGACTTTCCCTAGTAACACCACGATTAAAGGGGCGGTCGTTTCAAAAAGGCGCATCAGTATTTGATCGCTAAAAGCTTCCCAGCCAATATATTGGTGCGAAGCGGCTTGGTTTTTTTCCACGCTTAAAATGGCGTTCAATAAGAGCATGCCCCTTTTAGCCCATGCGCTCAAATCCCCACAACAAGGCACAGGCACGCCTAAATTCGCATGCAATTCTTTAAAAATATTTTTTAAACTTGGAGGAATAGGGGCGTTTTTTTCCACGCTAAAGCTCAACCCCATCGCCACCGGCAATTCTTGATCATTTTCTAGGTAGGTGGAATGGTAGGGGTCTTGCCCTAAAAGGATGATTTTAACCGCACAAGGGGGCGTTAGATTGAGCGCATAAAACAGATTAGAGCTTTTAGGGAAAATGGTTTTAGGGATTTTTAGGGCTTCTAGGTAGCGTTTTTCTATTTCTAAAAAATAAGGCTTTTTAAATTCGCTTTGCAAAAACTCCCGCCAAGCCAAACTCAAAGGAGCGTAGTCAAAAAGCTTCATTGTTCGCTAGGGTTTAATTCATGATAGTGTTTTAAATACTCTTTTTGCATGCGTTCTTGTAATTCTTCATACCAGGTGGGCGAGTTAAAATCAGGCGTATAGCTTTCTAGCATGACTAAACGGGTGCGCGCTTTATAGGCTTCTAGAGGCTTGGAATTAAAGATTTTAATGGAATTGATTAACACCATGGGTTGGATTTTGAGCTGGAATTTTTCGGCGATGATTTTAGCCCCTTGCTTGAAAGGGAGGAATTTTTCTCCTCCTTTGCCTCTAGTGCCTTCAGGGAAAATCACTAAAGGGCGGTTTTGGTCTAATTTTTCTTTACACGCTTTCAAAAGGCTCACAATCCCCTTTTTATCCTCTCTGTCAATTAAAATCATTCCGGTATCCGTTAAGGCATGCCCATAAAAAGGGATTTCGCCCAGCTCTTTTTTAGCGATCCAGCAAATATTTCTAGGGTGGTAGGCTTCTAAATAAATGATGTCTAGTAAGCTTTGGTGGTTTAAGACAATGAGTTTAGCGTCCGTATCAAAAGTGCCTATTTTTTCTAAATTAACCCCGGTAAGGGAAAAAAAGCACGAACAAGCCCTACGGCTGGAGCGGGCGTTATTGTTTTTGCGGTTAAAGTAATTGAAAACGATGATAACAGCTAGTCCTATAGCGATCACTAAAGCTCTATAAATCGCTCTTAAACGATTGGACTTTTTATTTGACTTCATCTTTTTTGACCCATCCTATTTGTTCATGCGGCGTTAGGATTTTATAATAATCATCATGCGAGCCTAAGATTTTAATCGGCATTTCATTTTTAGAAAGCCCTAAAATGGTGGAATTTTGCGTGGGCAGAATGCGGATTTTTTTATGAGCGAGCAATAGGGCTGATTTTTGCGTGAATAAAAGGTGATACAAAACAAACCCTAAGCACAAAATCCCAAGCCCTAAAAAAATGAGTTTGCGCCCAAAAATGAAAAACAGCACCAAGAAAAACACGCACAAAGCGAGCAACGCCACATTAGAAAAGACTAAAAAATTGTTTTTAGGGATGAGATCGCTTTGAATACCGGTAGTGTCTTGAGTGGGAATGGTTGAAAAAGATAAGGTTTTAAATTGCTTATTTGAAAGCGAGAAATAATCAAAAGAAAGGTTTTGAATAGTCTTAGGCAACACGCAATAATAAAAAACGCTCCCTTCTTTAGCCTTGATCTGGTTTAAAGAGGCGTTATCAAACCCTTGCTTGATCGCTTCTTTGATGTGAAAATCTTCCCAAGTGGCTTCTTTGAACGCTATTTCCATCACCAAAATATTGTTTTTATCGTCATAATCTTTGGTTTTGTATTGCAAGACTTGTAAATCTTTAGCCATGACATTCGCATAACGAGGGTTTTTGGACAAATCCGTTACCTGCAAAGTAACTTTTGGGGCTATGGAATGATCTATGTATTTGTCTTTATTGGAAAACGCGCTCACTTCTAAGGACGGAATAATCGCTTTTATGCCCTTAATCTTGTAATAATAAGTCGCTCTGAAAAGCTCTTTTTCCACCTTTTTCCATTTAGGCATCTTGTTTAAAAGCTCAATTTGGGTTTTATCCAACCCGTCTTTGATTTTGGCTTCCAAAAACTCAGCGTCAAACAGCAATAAATCATAAGTTACGCCTATAATTTGACCGATATAAACCGGGTTGTTTTCCAAATCTTCTAATTGGGGGATTTTCACATAAGCCACTTTAGCCTTGATTTCTTCTGGCTCATGAGCGTTTTCAGCAACCAAAAAGCTTACCAAAAAACTTAAAATCAAACTGATGATTTTAAGGATTTTGATTGGATGAGCGAAAAAACTCATTAACGATTTTTCAAATAAAAACCCCATGAGTTTTTATTTCTTCTTAGGCGCTTTTTCATCCATTTTCTCATCAACGATAGACCAGGTTTTCAAGCTGTCAATAGCGGTTTTTAGCTGAATATCATCGTTGATCATTTTAGGAGTAATCTCTTTTTCCTCTTCGTTTTTCTTGTCTTTATCCGCCTCTTTGGAATTGGGGGTTTTATCATCAATCTTTTTAAGCTCTTGCTCTAAATGGTGTTTTAGATCCGCTTCTTTCAAGCTGAATTTGTTTTCATTTTCTGGCACTTTACCCGGATAAATCACAATATCAGGCGTGATCCCCTTAGCTTGAATGGTACGCCCGCTCGGCAAATAGTAGCGTGCGGTTGTGATTTTAATGGCTTCGTCTTTATTGACAGGGAGCAGCATCTGCACGCTTCCCTTACCAAAGGTTTTTTCACCGATAATCACGGCCCGTTTGTGATCTTGCAGTGCCCCTGCGACGATCTCGCTCGCGCTCGCTGAACCGCCATTGACTAACACCGCAATAGGCAAATTGGTATAAGGGGCTCTGCCGTTAGCCTTGTATTCTAAATTTTCTTCTTTATTTTTGCCTTTTTGAGAGACTAAAACCCCCTCTTTAATGAAGAGGTTAGACAAGCCCACCGCTTGGTTTAATAGCCCTCCAGGATTGCCCCTTAAATCCAACACGATCCCCTTAGCCTTAGGGTTAGCTTTTAAGCCTTCTAAAACCGATTTGGTAACATTCTTGTCAAAACCACTCACTCTCACATACAGATAAGGGGTTTCTTTAATCTTTTTCACATAGACAGAGGGGAGTTTAATGATGTCTCTAATGATGTTAAACACTAAAGGTTTTGGCTCGTTTTTTCTTACAACGGTGATCTGAATAGGGGTTTTTGGCTTGCCGCGCATGAGGTTGATCGCATCATCAATGCTCATGCTCAGCGTGCTTTCGTTATTGATTTTTAAAATGTTATCGCCTGACTTAACCCCAGCCTTGTAAGCTGGAGTGCCTTCTAAAGGGGCAATAACGGTTAAAACGCCATCGCGCATGCCCACCGTGATCCCAAGCCCCCCAAATTCGCCCTCGGTTTGGGCTTGAAATTCCTTAAACTTCTTTTCATTCAAATACGCTGAATGCGCGTCCAAATTAGAGAGCAAGCCTTCAATCGCTTTAGTCATGATCTCAGAAATGCTGATTTTATCCACATATTTTTTTTCAATTTCTGAAACCACATTAGAGAAACGACTGAACGCTTCCACCCTTTTAGCCGCTAATTCTTGCGGATCTTCTTTAACCGGCTTAACCGGCTTTTTTTCCTTAACTTCACCACCATGCAAACTCACAGCAAGAGAAACCGCTAACAACCCTTTAAAAAGTCGTTTTGTCATTGTTAATAACACCACCCATTTTTGAGATTAGAAAGAATCACCTTTAAGGTTTTATTCAATTTTTGCGTTTATTCTATCTAAAATTTAGATAACATGCCCATTCATTCACTCATTTTGAGCCTAAACGATACAACAAAAACGCGTAACTCCCCGATCCATTCACATGCAAATCGCAAAGCATGCCCGTTACAAAAACATTAGAAATGGGGCTTACTTTAGAGCCTCTATCGCAAAGACAATAACTTTTCTTCTAACTTTGACGCTAATTGCTGATAAATCGTTTTATTTTGTCGTTTAAAATGCTCTGCTAACATTTTTAAAGCTTTTTGTTCTGGGAATAAAATTAACACAAGATTGAAAATTTCATCATTATCCAAAAGTTTTCTATAAACGCTTGGCGCTAAATCTTTGATTTCTCTAAAGCTTTCTAAAGGATTTTCATCAAAATTCAAACTGGGCAAATCAGGTAAAATTTCACGCCATCGTGCTAAATGGTTTAAAACCTCATCCCAAACTTGCAAGATATTAAGATTTTCAAACAACTCCTTACCATAACACAATCTCAAAGGCACGCCATAACCAACAGATAATTTTTGCAATTCTTCTTTATAATAATTTTGATTTTTGTTCAAACTCTCATCTATAAAGTAAAAATAGCCTTGAATGTTTTCGCCATAACGATGGATTAAAGCCTCTAATTTCCTTTCAAAGTTATCTATTTGCCCTCTCTTTTTGGCGCTGTCATGGTCGTCTCGCATTTTTTGTTCTATAAAATAATAGGTGTTATCTTTTTTAGCCAACTGATCTAATTCTAAAGATTCCCTTTTTTCTTTATTCTTATTGTAATAAGGGATTTTTTTAGATAAAGGTGAAAAGTTATGCTCTTTTAAGTATTGTTCTATTAAGTATTCAAACGCATCGCCAAACTTAATCTCATGGGAAGTCAATAAATTTTGTAATAATTTTGTTTTAGGCTTAGTGGGTCTAAAAATCCCCAAATAGCGTTCAGGATTTTCGGCAATATTTTCAAGTAATTTCGCTTTAGATGTTCCAAAGACAAAACGATTAAAAATCTCGTTAAAGGTTTGATAGTCCATTAAGAGTCCTTTTGGCAGATATAACGCAATTCATCTAGCAATAAAAATTGATTTTGGTAATACGCATAAAAAAATTTCCAGCCATTATGGTTGGTTTTATTCAAATATTTAGCGCTCATCTTATGAATAGAAGTTTCATAGTTTTCATTATCCCTCACTTGTCCGTTTTCTAAAACTTGACAAATTTTTTCTTTGTTAGGTGAGTATAAAAAATCCCCGATTTTTAATAATTGTTTAGAAATTAAAAGACTCATAGGTATTTTTGGGGGTTTAGTTTCTAAATCTAAATTAGTGATAAAATCGCTTTTATCCCTAGTGTTATTCAGGCGTTTTGCCGCTTCTTTAATATAAAAAGAATCTTTTTCAATACCAATAAAATACCTGTTCATGGATTTAGCCACAGCCCCTGTTGTGCCTGTGCCAAAAAAGGGATCTAAAATAATATCTTTAGGTTTAGTCGCGCTTAAAATGATTTTTTTTAAAAGCGCTTCTGGTTTTTGCGTGGAATGCACTTTTTTACCTTGCGCATCTTTTAGTCTTTCGTTACCCATGCAAATAGGGATTTGCCAAACCGATTTTTCTTGTTTGTCGTTATTGAGGTACTTCATTGTTTTATAATTAAAGGCAACTTTGCTGTTTTTGTGTTTAGCACACCAAATAAGCGTCTCATGGGCGTTGCATAATCTCTTGCCAGCAAAATTAGGCACCGGATTACTCTTGTGCCAAATAATATCATTGAGTATCCAAAACCCTAAATTTTGCAAATGAAAACCAATTCTAAAAATATTTTGAAAACTCCCTATCACACAAATACTGCCATTATCTTTTAAAATCCTTTGGCATTCTTTCAACCAACCCAAACAAAAGGCATCGTATTCCTTAAAAGAGCCAAATTTATCCCAATAATCCTCAACGCCTTGAAATTTTGTGCCTTCAAAACGCTTCAATTCCCCCTCTGTTTGCATAAAATATGGGGGGTCAGCAAAGATAAAATCAACGCTTCTGTTAGGAAAGTCTTTCAATTTTTCTAAACAATCCCCCTCTATGATAGTGTTTAAGTTTTCTTTTAAAAAATCCATGATTAACTAACCTTTTATATCTGCTACTCTAGCCATTTTAACACAAGCGTTTTAAGGTTATCTTAATGTTTAATCTTTAGCTTTGTTCTCATCAAATGCATCAAATGCAAATGCATCAAATGATAGAAGCTATCTATCCCCACCTATTTTAAACGATACAACAAAAACGCATAACTCCCCGATCCATTCACATGCAAATCGCAAAGCATGTTCGTTACAAAAACATTAGAAATGGGGCTTACTTTAGAGCCTCTATCGCAAATGAGAGCGAGATTAGGCAATACAGAATAAAGGGAAGGCTGATCCCCCACCTCTGCGATAGATGTTGTTATCGCTCGCTTCTTTGCTGATGAATGTGCCATCAAAGTCAAGGTCTCCGATGGCTTTGGCTTGGCGCGATAAGATAAGGGCGATATTGGTATTAAATGGGGGGGGGGGGGTGGATTTTGCAAGATTTCTTGCATTAAGGCTTTGCTGTCATTCCCTTTTAAATGGGGCAAATCGCTCGTTAAAAATCCAAGCGTTTTTTGGATTTCAATCGTGCGTGCGATGACTTTAATGATATTAGTTACATGATCAAAGTCGCAAGGCTCGTTTTTATGGCTTTTTAAATATTTGTCTAAAACGCCATACCCCCCTATTCTATAATCATAAATTTCTTGACTCACCCCCCTAAAATAAGCGCTATGGTTGATATAAAGCCGTTGGTCTGGCTCGTTATGAGAGGGTTTTTTGATGATGGGGTTATGCTCTTCTTTATAGCAGGATTCGCCTATGGTGGCGTCTTTTAATTTTCCAAAGCTGTAATTCAGGCTTTCTTGGTTTAAGACATGCAAGCCGATTAGTTCAATCCCTAAAAGGCTTAAAGCCCTAAACAAATCTTTATTGTTTGTGAAAAGGATTTTAGGGTAATCGTTTTTAAGGAAGTCTTCATAACGCTTGCGGTAGTTTGGGGAATACAATAACGCATAAATATAGCCTAAAACCTCTAGCGGCTCAAAAGAGTGGTTATAATGCTTGTCTATAAAACTTCTAAACTCTGGCGTAAAATTTTCGGTGTAGTTGGGGTGTTTGAATTGATAAAGGGGGTAATTGACCCCAGCTCCATTGCCCCCAGAGCTTAACCCCTGATCGTTAATATGAGAGCTTATAAAGCATTGCGTCCAACTTTTATCGTTATTTTTTAGCTGTCGTGGGGTGTTTAGCGCAACATTTTTGCGCGTTTGATTGGGTGTTTTAGGGTTTGTTGGGGGGGGGGGGTAACATGTGCTTAAAAACTTCGCCTCGTGGATAAGCGATAAAAGACTTTGATTTACCGGTATAATAAGTGTAGTAAAAATCAAAGGGGCGGTATTGGCACGAAACAATGTATTCTTCTAAATTGTTAGCGTTTGCCTTAACATCTTTAATGGCATATTCTAAACGCCAATCCCTACCATCTTTTTTAATATTATAAATTCTGCGTAATTCACTGGGTTCTAAGGTTGAAAAATCTTTTAAAAGCTTTAGCAAGCTTTCTTTGTCCTTGTGGAAAACGACATGGTCTCGTTGCGAACAAATACCGGTGCTTCCAATTTGAAACATCTCTTGAACGCTAAACCCTTGTTCGTATTCATCTAACAAGGGCGTTTCTAAAGGCAACAGCAAGTAAAAAGGCCCTCTTGGGGCAATCTCAAGCCATTCAATGCTATTCAAATCGTTTTGGGCTAAAAAGGCGTATTTTTCAGTCCTTTGGCCATAAACATCATAATAGTGGATTTTTTGCTTTACTACTTGCGGGTTTTTGACAAAGAGGTTAATGGACACGCCTTGTTTGATATTGAAAACATTTTCGTCTTTTGCGCCTTGTGGGGTTTTCTCCTTTTTCCTCGCATTTCCATGCAAGTTTAGGATATAAAGCTCATCGTAGCATTCTAAAAGAGAGCGCCTTAACCCCCTAAAAGTAGGGTTGTCTAAAAAGGCGTTGTTAGAGATAAAGCCAAAAAGGCCATGCCCTAATGATTCGATCTTGTTTTGAGCGAAACGCATGAATTTCACATAATCGTCTAGGAGCCATTTAGGGTTTTTCTCATCTTGTAGTTTGTATTTGGAATGGAGGCTTTTAAGTTTCTTTAGATCGTTTTTGCTGCCGCTTTGCTTTTGGATTTGAACGCTGCTTAAAAGCGTTTGGATTTTATCGGCAAGTTTAACATTTTTTTCAATTTCTATGGTTTGAAATTTGGGATCTATGCCGTAAGTGGCTTTCACTTCCCATTCAAACAAGCCCTTATTCTCGCTCGCCCCGCTATAAGGGGGATTACCGGTGATGATAAGGATGTTTTCATTTTTTTTGATTTCTTGAGCGTTTGAAAGTTCTTTTTCAAAAATCGGGCTTAACCCACGATAAGCGATGATTTCACTAGGCTGTATGAGGGTGTTGGTTAAAATGATTTGAAGCGCATCGTTTTCTTTGAGAGGCTTTTTAAATTCCTCCTTAAAGGCTTGGCTGAGGTTCAAATGAGCGATCGCATAAGGAGCGATTAAGTATTCAAACCCATAGAATTGCTTCAAGAGATTTTGATATTTGTCCTCTTTAGTGGAGGTGCCTCCATCGCTTGTCTTTCTCGTTTCTAGGGCTTTCCTGAACGCTTCTAATAAAAAAGTGCCTGTGCCGGTGGCAAAATCTAAGAGCTTGATGTTTTCGTTATCCAAAGCGCTTTTTAAGCCTAAGGGAGCGTCTTTGAAATGCGTTTTAAGCAAACTATCCAAAGCGTTAATGATGAATTTCACCACAGAATCTGGAGTGTAATACACGCCCTTACTCTCTCGTAATTTAGGGTCATAAGTGCTTAAAAAGGTTTCATAAAAGTGCAAATAAGGGTCTTTATCGTCATTCAAATCTTTAAGGATAGAATCCATATCAACATGATTTATCGAGCTTAAGATTTCATTTAAAAGCCATTGGATTTCTTTTATTTCATCAAGTTTCTTTAAAAAATCCGCCATTTCTCTGATCACAGCGAAATTTTTAGGGATCAAACTCCTCACATTATCCAAATTAATTTTTTCAGAAGGGTGGTTGAGCTTGGCTAGAAAAAGGCTGTAGGTGAGCGTTTGAGCGAGCGCATCGCTAAAGTCTTCAAAGCTCAATTCTTCATAAAGATATTCTTTAAAGTTGTTAAAAATGCTAGAAACTTGCGCTTTTTCTTGGTATTTGATTAAAGCGTCTTTTAAATACTTGGTGCGCGGGCTTAAATGCGTGGCAAAATCTTTAGCGTTAGTAATAGGGGCTGCTTCGTGGTTGAAAAAGCTTTTGAACAATTCAATCAAATCGCGCTCGGTTTGCGGATTGGGTTTTAGGGGTTTAGAGAGTTCATCAAGGCTGGCGACAGAGATTTCTTTTTTGATTAAAGGCTCATTATTTTCATCTTTCCCTACCCACATGAAATTAAGGTAATCGGTGAGCATGAGGTTAGGGTTTAATTCTAAGTATTTAAGGATTTGATCGCTTTTTTCGCTTTTTAAAAGCTGGCTAAGATTGGTCCCTGCTCTTTTATTTTCTATATAGCCGATGTTTATCCCTTGATAAGAAACGCGAAAATCAGGCTGGCTTCCTTGCTTTCTTTCAGGCTCATGTTCAATCTTAAACTCTTTATTGAAATGGTTTTTTAACTGATTAAGCAAGTTGTATAAAGAAGGGCGGTGCGTGAGTTCATTCTTTTCAGGCGTAAGATCTTTAATGCTTTCTAAATATTCTTTTAGCATGTTAATAACCCCTTTTTAAAGTCTTTAAGCCATTTTCATGTGCATGTCAATAAAAGTGGCTTGATGGATTAAAGCCCCTACGCTAATGGCATCCACGCCGCTTTTAGCGTAAGCGTTAATGCTCTCTAGTGAAATGTTCCCGCTCGCTTCCAGTAAAACAAAGGGATAATGCGCATCTCTATAAGCGGCAATTTCTTTAGTCTCTAAAACGCTCAAATTATCGCACATCACAATATCCGCTCCCGCATTCATGGCGTTTTTGGCCTCTTCAAAGCTTTCGCATTCAATTTCAATTTTAGCCGTGAAAGGCAAGTTTTTTCTGGCATGCGTTAAAAAGCTTTTGAGATCTTTCACATGCCTTAAATGCGTGTCTTTAAGCATTAAAGCGTCATCTAGCCCTAAGCGGTGGTTGCTCGCTCCCCCATTAAGCACGGAATATTTTTCAAAGATCCTTAAAAGGGGTCTCGTTTTTCTCGTGTCCAACAAACGCACTTTATGAGAATTTAAAGCCTCTACAAAACGGCTCGTTAAAGTAGCAATCCCGCTGCTGTGTTGCAAAAGGTTTAAAAGGGTGCGCTCAACCTTTAAAAGCATGCTAAAATCCCCCCTAATTTCCATTAAAGCGTCTTTAGGCTTGAAGCGTTCTTTATCCTTAATCGTTTGAACGCATTCAATGCCGGTCATTTCCAACAACTCTAAAGCGTATTTTTCGCCTGAAAACACGCCCTCTTGTTTAGCCCTAACAAACGCTGTGGCCTTAAAATCTTTTTCTAACACCCTTTCAAACAAATCCCCATGCCCTAAATCTTCTTTTAAAGCGCGTTCTAAAAAGGTTCTAATCTCCATTAAGATAACTCCATCATTTTAGTTAAAGCGAGTTTGGCCAAACGCGCCACCTCATCTTTTAATTCAATCGTATTGTAAGCCCTGTGGTTTTTGTAAGCCTTTAAGACTTCAAACAAATCTTTTAAAGTCGTTTCATTCATGGTAGGGCAAAGGGCGAGCGTGCTAGAAAGAATGAAAGTGTTTTGATGGTGGCGCTTGGCTTTCAAGCGGTTGACTAAATGGCTTTCAGTGCCTATGGCGACTTTTTGATTAGGGCTTAGCTTTTCTACAAATTCTATGATTTGACTCGTTGATCCGCTAAAATCAGCGTTAGAAACCACGCTAGGCTCGCACTCTGGATGGACAGCGATTAAAATATCCGGGTATTTTTGGCGGTAAAATTCAATATCTTCTAATTTGAAAAGCTGATGCACCGAACAAAAGCCGTTATAACAAACCACATCAGCGTTTTTGATTTCTTCTTGGCTATTTGCACCTAAAATCGCGCTTTTTAAGCCATTTTCTAGGGCAAGATTTTCCCCCAAGCATTTATCCGGTAAAAAAAAGATTTTTTTATTTTGTTTTAAAGCGTGATTAAAGATCTTAGAAGCGTTGCGGCTCGTGCAAACCACGCCATCATCTTTAGCGACTTTGGCTTTCACTTCAGCGTTAGAATTGATATAAGTGATGGGGTAAAATTCTTTAACGCCGCATTCTTTTAATAAATGAACGCTTCTATCGTAATAATGGCTATCAATCATCCTCGCCATAGAACAGCATGAGAGTTTGGGCATGATCACTTGTTTGTCAAAGGCTAGGGCTTTCACGCTCTCGCCCATAAAATGCACCCCGCAAAACACGATGAGGTTTTTATCGCTTTGGCTTGCGATTTTAGCTAACTCCAGGCTATCGCCTGTATAATGGGCTAACTCTACAATCTCATCTTTTTGGTAAAAATGAGCCACTAAAAGCACGTCCAAATCGCGCAATAATTCCAAAATAGCAGCTTTTAAATCGTTATCAGTTGGCATGAAATTCCCCTATACTTTCCCCAAACTTCACGTTTTTTTCTTTCAAATCTTTAAAAGCGGTGTTTTGAATGAATAAAACGATAGTAGAGCCCATTTCAAAATTCCCTAAATTATCCCCTTTTTTAACCTTGATCGGCGGGTTGTAAGAGTAGGTTTGCGTGAAACGGGCTTTAGCGTTAGTTTGGATATTCTTATCAAAATTAAAACGCATTTTACCCACATTTAACGCTCCCACCGCTACAAAATACAACCTATTGCCTTGAATGTCTTTTGCAACAAGTGTGACCCTTTCATTGCCCACAAACAGATTGTTGTTTTTGTGTAATGAGGGCTTATTGACCGGTAGTAATTTCCCCGCAAAATAACGAGCCTCTAAAATTTCTAAATCGCAAGGGGCGTGGTAGTGGTGGTAATCTTTGGGCGAAAGGTAAAAATTCGCATAGAAAAAAGAAGGGCTTAAGGGGTTGATTTCGCCCACTAATTCATGCGCTTTATAAGGCATGCCTTTAATCTGTAAAGCGCTATCGTTGTCTAAAAAAGCGCATTCAGTGATCAAAGCGTCGCAAGGCGCGATGCAAATATTAGGGGATTTGTCAAAGGGGCGTTCTTTTTTTAAAGAGCGCGTGAAAAGAGCGTTCAAACTCCTATAATTTTCTAAAGGCTCAAACTCACTCAAATCAATTTTAAAGATCTTAACATAAAGGGCGTTGATGCCTTTTTGGATAAAAGAAGGGAATTTATAACCAGCGAGAGAGCCAAAAACCCTTGAAAGAGCGTTGCTTAAAGCTACCATTTTAACCCTGCCATATTCAGTATAAACTCCACCTCGCCCTTACTCACTTTAAATTCTTTAGAAATAGAATCCACGCTATAACCCTCTTGATACATTTTCAAAACCTGTTTTTCGTTGATTTCATCGCTAGCGGCATAATGCCCCATGTCTTTGAATTTGTTTTCTAAAGTAATGATTTTTTCTTCTAAATAATCGCGCTCTTTGTCCATGGATTTTTGGATTTCTTGCAACTGGTTATAAAGGTGTGAAAGGGTTGTTTTTAATGAGCTATCCTCTTTAGCGCTTTTTTCTAAAGAAAGGCCTTCCAAACGCCCCTCTAATTCTTTCAAACGCTTAGAATAAATATAATTTTCTTGATAGGATTCATCTAAGGTTTTTTCTAAACGCCTCATTTTATGGTAGAACTCTTTTTCTTTAAGATACAAATACCCCACCAAGCACACCAACACCAATAAAATCGCCCCTAAAACGACCATAAACAAATCACTAGAAGATAACATGATTGCTCCCGTTCATAATTTTAAGCCTTTTCTTTCACTATGGACAATGAAAGAATCATAACGCTTAATGTCTAGGGCGTGCATGCGAGTGATTTCTAAAAAATCTTTATCTCTAGCCACGCCAAAAAAGGCTAGGATTTTCCCCTCTAACACACAACGCCCGTAATAAGTTTGAGGCGCTATCAGGCTTGATTTTTTCAGGCAAATTAACCCATGCCCTAAAGCAGTGATGCGATCCTTTTGCTCTAGTTCAAGTAAATTTTCTTTTAAAAGCAGGCTTTCTAATTTTTCTAATTTAAAATACAGCGCTTTGAGTAATTCCAGAGTGTCATTTTCAACATTCAAGCGTGAAAAATCAAAGCCAGAATTTAACCAATCAAATTCTTCTAATACCGCTAAAGAGCGTTTACTTTTAGAGATAAACCTTTCATAAGAGAACGATAAATCGCACTGGACTAAGCGCGTTTCAAACCCTAAAGCTTGGGATCTTAAAACCAACTCATGCATGCTTAAACCCCACATCAAGGACGATAAAAATAAAAAACACCACCCCCAAATAGCCATTACTCACAAAAAAGGCTTTAGGGATGTTTTTATAATCTCTAGCCACTAAGATCTGCTCATAGAGTAAAATCAAAGCTGAAACCCCTAATCCTAAATACGCAAAAAACCCCCCATGGTAGCATTTCACAAAACAAAGCCAGCACATTAGCGCTACAAGGTGTGAAAGCCTTGAAAGATTCAAGCACCATTTTTCCCCTAATTGACTAGGAATGGAAAACAAGCCTCTCTCTTTATCAAACTCCATATCCTGTAAGGAATAGAGCAAATCAAACCCAGCCACCCATAACATCACCCCTAAAGCCAAAAAGACATTCCATAAAGGAATATCCCCCAAAACCGCCACGCTTCCCGCAATGGGGGCCAAACCCAAAGCCAAACCCACGATAAAATGCGCCAAAGAAGAAAAGCGCTTGAAATACGAATACCCCCCTAAAACGATTAAAAAAGGTAACGAGAGCTTGAAAGCTAAAGGGTTAATGAAATAGCTCACCACCACGAATAAAAGAGCGTTTAAAGCGCTAAAAACCACCATGCCTTTAACGCTGATCCGGCCATCCACGCTCGGGCGGTTTTTCGTCCTTGGGTTATCCTTATCAATATCTCTATCCACCAAGCGGTTAAACCCCATAGCGAAGTTTCTTGCCCCTAATAAGGCTAAAAAACAAAGGATTAAGGTTTCTAACCCAAAAAAGACCGTTTGATTTTTTTGATAGGAGCTTATGACCATAGCCATGAGTAAAAACATGCTAGAAAATATCGTATGCTCCAAAGCGACCAATTCGCTTAAAGCTTTGATTTTGTGCGTGATTTTTTTAAGCAATGATTTGATCCCTAATAAAATGACTTTTCTAACCTACAATTAAGCTAGGCATTATAATATATTGATAGCAACAATACAAGAAAAAGCCCGCACTTAAAACATTCATGCTTAAATAAACTTTAAAAAAACGCGCGCTTAAAATCGTTAAAAATAAATGCACCCCTAAAAGCCATAAGGGCGAAGGAACCGAAATCGTAGGGATTGTTAAAGGCATGCTTAAAAGGCGATCCAACAAAGACCCCAAACCCACCGCATGCAAGAACAAACTCAAAGGGAAAAACACGATAAAAATCAAGCCTAAAGGAATGCTAAAGAGCTGGTAGGGCGAAAACATAGGGAAAAAGGCATGCACGATAATGAGCATGTTCAAAAACACCAGCGCGCTTAAGCTTATGGCTTGAAAAGATCGCATCAAAAAAGAAGAGGTTTTAAAAAAAATTTGAGTGTGTTTTAAAAACAAGAAGATATACCACACCCCACAAACAGAAAGCAAAAACCCCACGCTAAAAAGCAATTTAGGGAGTAACGCTATGGCGATACAGCACGCTAAAATCAAAAGTTTAAAACTCAAAAGCCTTACCCCAAAAAAGCATGCCAAAAACCCTAATAAGCCCATTAAAAACGCCCTGAAAAAAGAGGGTAAAAAATCTAGTAGCAACAAATACCCCAGCAAAAAAACCCACACCAAAACCCCTATATCATAAAAAGCGTTCCTATAAGGGAAATAGCGTTTTTGTAAGGGGGTATAAAAAAGAGAGGAAAGAAAATACACGCTAACGCTCAAAATCCCTAAATGGAACCCGCTAATGGCTAGTAAGTGGTTGATCCCTAGCGCGTTAGCCCTATCCCTTAAGTCTTTATTTAAGCTATCCCCTATAAATAACGCGCGATATAAATTACCCACCAAAGCGTTTTCATGAGCGCTGTCAATGAAATGGCGCCAATGCGATTTGAAATCCTGTTTTCGTGTTAAAGAAAAAGAATAAGTTTGAAAAAAGCATGATTTTAGAGACTCTAAGAACGAGCAAGGTTTGATTTTGCCAAAAAATTGCGCATGGCGGTATTGGAGGTTTTTTAAAGGCTCTTTAATGGTGGTGTAAAAGATCATGTTTTTTGATTGGAGCTTTAAAACAAAATAGGTTTTTTGATCTTTAGTTTTAGGGTATTGCAACAAGATTTGAGCGCTCAAACTTGTAGGTTTTGAAAAATCAAGCTTTTGGTAATTCAAGTATTCTAAATAAAGGTTAATCGCCAATAAAAGGCTTAAAAACACCCCACACACCAGGTATTCTTTGGGGGTCGTAAGAAGTTCAAACGCCCCCTGAAAAGTTTTGTCTTTCAAGTTGTAACTATATCATAATCCACTTTAGTTTCTTGCCCTTCTTCTAAATGGGAATCTATGGGCATGTCTTCATAGCGCGTGAAAGGAGCGTTAAAGCGCGTATAAACCGTTCCTGTAGCCCCATTCCTGTTTTTAGCCACAATGATTTCAGCCTCTTCAATGCTGCCATTTTGCTTGTGGATACGCCTTTCTTCATTAACTTTTAAGTACAACTCTTGCGCCTCTTCAATTTTACCTTCTTTTTTGAGTTTGTCTATTTTGTTGTCTTCAGCCCTCATTTGATAGATATAGCCTCTATATAAAAATAAAACAATATCAGCGTCTTGTTCAATCCCCCCGCTGTCTTTGATATCCGAAAGAATGGGCCGTTTATCGTCTCGGTTTTCTAGGCTGCGGTTGAGTTGCACTAACGCTATGATAGGGATTTCTAATTCTCTGGCTAAAGTTTTAAGCTCCCTTGAAATTTCAGCGATTTGCTCATGGCGCTCTTTAGTGGCTTTACTCCCTGACATGAGCTGCAAATAGTCAATAAAAGCGATACCCAATTCCTTGTGTTGGGATTTAAGCTTTCGTAGTTGCAAGCGGATTTGCTCTATCCTCACATAACTTTTATCGTAGAAAAAGAGTTTTTTTTGCGAAAGGTGATCAAAGCATTTGGCTAAATTTTCCCATTGATCATCATCAAGCCTCCCGCTTTCTAAATCATGCATGTTAATAGAGGTGAGATCCGATAACGCCCTTAAAGCGAGTTGCTCTGCGGACATTTCTAAACTAAAAACCGCTACCCCCCTATCGTCATTGAGCGCGCTTAAGACCATGTTCATCATCAAACTAGTTTTACCCATAGACGGCCTTGCCCCTATAATGACTAAACTCCCCTTATTGAAACCGCTCGTATAGTTATCCAATTGGACAAAGCCAGTCGGTATGCCAGTAACTTCCAAACTCCCCTTTCTTTGGTTTTCTGTAATGAGATCCATTGCGCTTTCAAGCACTTCTTTAATATTCCTAAAGCCTTCTATGGTGCTGCCATTCAATAACGCATAGACTTCTCGCTCCACAGCGCCTAAAATATCGCTGGATTTTTGCGCGCTTTCTAGGGCTTGCTCTCTAATGGTGTTAGCCAAGCCAAAAAGTTTTCGTTTAATGGAAGCGTTTTTAATCTCTTCCACATAGGCTTCAATATTATCTATGGGGCTTGCCGCAAAAATAGCGACTAGATCTTCTTCTTTGATCTGCTTGTCTTTAGGCATTTTTTGGCGGATAAAATTCTCATCAATGGGGCAATCTTCTTCATGCAGTTTTAAAGCGATTTCAAAAAATAAGCCGTTAGGCGGGTAGTAAAAATCGCTAGGCTCTAAAACGCTATGGACCTCTTCAATCTTATGATTGGCCAACACAATGCCTGAAAGCACGATCCTTTCAATGTTTTGCAATTGCTGCAAATGCTTTAAATGATCCATTTTTATCCTTTTATAATTGTTTGATCTTTTCTATCAAATCTAGGGGCGTTAAAGCGTAATTGTTCTTAAATTCTAAACTCGCTAGAGCGTGTGCTGAACTTGCGTTAATAGCGGCGTCTAAAGGCGTGTAATTTTGAGAAAGCAAGCTTAAAATAAGCCCCGCTAACACATCGCCACTGCCTGCTTTGGCTAAAGCCACGCTCCCTAAAATGTTGATAAAAACTTGCCCTTGATGAGCGATTAGGGTATTAGCCCCTTTTAAAAGCAAAACCACCTTGGGGTATTTTTGAGAAAAATCCCTTGCGATCTCTAGTTTATTGTCTAACAATTCTAGCATGCTTATATTGATCCCCACTAATTTTAATAACGATAAAAACTCTTTAGGGTGAGGGGTTAAGATCACTTCTTTTTCTAAGGCTTGTAACACCTCTTTATGATAAAAAACACCCGCATCTAAAACGCATGGGGCTAATTCAAGCCACTTGTTAAAATCCTTTGGAATATTTTCTAACCCCATGCCAAGAGCGAACGCGCTCAATAAGTTAGGGAAATTTTCACAAAAAACCAATTCTAAAGGTTTGTTATTAGAAGTTATCTCGCATTCTAACGCTTGAACGCTCACCACTCCAGATCCAAAACTTAACGCGCTTAAAGCGCTCAATAACCCCGCCCCACTATGCTTACCCAAAAGAACATGTGCATGCCCGTAATCGCCCTTATGAGCGTTTTTTCTATCCCTTAAGGGCAGTTTCAAATCGCTTTTTTCTAGTAAAAAAGTGTCCGTTGGGATCTCATAAATTTGATTAAAAACCCCCAAATGCCCCACTTTCAATTCCCCTACATAGTCTTTAGCCCTATCGCTTAATAAGCATGACTTAATAGCACCCATGCTGATAGTCAAATCCGCTTTAAACGCTCCCTTATCCACCCTGCCTTTAGAATCGATCCCGCTAGGAATATCGCAAGCGATTTTAAAGCGCGCTTTTTGAGAAAGGCTTTCAAAGTTTAAAAACGGCTCTAATTTGCCTTTAAAATGACTCCCTATCACGCAGTCTATTAAAACATCGCATTCTAAATTTTGATTAAGGGCGTTTTCTTCGTATGCTTTGATGACTACCCCTGCTTTTTTAGCCCTTTCTTGTTGCAATTGGCACATGGGGCTTTTGGCTAATTTCATTTCAAAGACTAGCGTTTTAAAACGCCCCACTAAACGCCTAGCTAGAGCATAGCCATCGCCCCCATTATCCCCGCTCCCACAAAGGATAATGACTTTAGCGCCTAAAGAAGCGTTTTGTAAAACCGCCCTTTCTAAAGCCATAGCGGCGTTTTCCATTAAAATGTCTTCGCTTAAAAACAATTCTTCAATCGCCCTTTTGTCTAGAGCATTCACTTTTTCATACACTGAAAGCATCTTTATCCTTGAAATTGAACGCAAAACGAATTTTCATAAAACGATCCCTTTAAAGAGGGTTCGCTATGAATTTCTAAACGCATTTTATACTTTTCGCACACTTTTTTCACCAAACCTAACCCTATACCATAACCCAACACGCCAGAATTGAAACGCACATAACGAACGCTTAATTCTGTGATCTTGTCTTTAGGGATTTCATACCCTAAATTTTTCACTTTCAAAAACGCATGCGTTAGCTCTATGTGGATATACCCATTCATGACGCTGTATTTGATCGCGTTCATGAGCAAATTGCTATAAAGCGAAATGAAATCCTGCTCTTTAGCTTTAAGTTCCACTTCCACTAAATCGCTTTTAAATTCCAGCTTGTGGTAGTCTATCATCTCGCTAAAAAGCGTGTTTTCTTTAATAATCAGGGCTTTTAAATCTAAAAGCACAAAAGATTCGCGCTCAATATCTTGCATCACTAAATACGAGAGCGAGCGGTATAAAAAACTCATGCGCTGGATAGCGATTTTAATGCGGCGGTGTTGTTGGTTGTCTTCTAAGGTTTTTAAAGACAAGACTAAAGCGCTCATGGGGGTGTTTAATTCATGCGTGGTGTTTTTTAAAAAATGATCAATGCGGGTGATTTCATTCCTAATGGGCTTTAAAAACAAACGCCCCAAAAACACAGAAACCCCTATCACGCATAAAAACGCTACAACAAACACTAAAACAATGTTACGATACAAAGAAGAAAAATGAAGGGGTTTAGAATTTTTAAAAAGCATTTTAGCCACGCCTAAGTGAGCGAAAGTTTCATCGCTCAATAGGTAATACTCTCCCCTAAAACTAAAAAAGCCCGCTTCTTTATGGTTTTTAATCAAATTGGCGCTTTCAGGGATATTAGAATACAAAACACGCTTTTTACTATCAAAAAGGGCTATGGAAGCGTCTTTATAGCGTGAAATGAGAGCGTTTAAAGCGTTTTGATAATCCCCATGCGTTTGCATGTGCAAGGCAATCACTTCGCTAGCGATCTTAGAAGCCATTTTGTCCATGTCCATGCGTATCATTTTGATTTTTTCGTTTTTTTCATAGTTAAACGCTAAAACGCTAATCACTAGCATCAACACAAACGAAGAGCCTAAATAAATCCCTAAAAAGAGTTTAAGGGATTTTTTTTCATAGTGGGTTAAAGCGATAGCCAACCCCCTTATGCGTTTCTATGCAATTTTTACCCAAAAGCTTGCGCAACACTTTAATATAAGTGCGCAAGGTGGAATCATCAATCGCTTGCTCCCATAGGTTATTTTCTAGCGCTTGAGAGCTAATGATTTGCCCTTTATGCTCCAAAAAGTATTCTAAAAGTTGGGCGGTTTTGGGCGGCAAGATCTCTTTTTTGCCCCTGACACTCAAGCAATTTTGGTGGTAAAAAATGTTAGGCATGATTTCTATGGGATCATCATTGAAAAACCTTTTAATGCGTGCTTCCAATTCGTCTAAATCAAAAGGCTTTTTCAAATAATCGCTCGCTCCTAAATTAAAAGCGTTTTTTAAGGTAGCGTTATCCTGTAAGGCGGTGATAAAAATCACAGGCGTAGAGATTAAAAAATCGTTTTTGATGCGCTTAAACAATTCCAAGCTATTCATTTCAGGCACTTGCACGTCTAAAAGCAAGAGGTTGAAGCGCTCAACAGAGAGCCTTTCATAAGCTTCTTTTCCGTTAAAAGCACAAAACACTTCATAGCCCAAATGCTCCAAAAACTCCTTAACGCTCTCGCTTAAAAGGTAATCGTCTTCTAGTAAAAAAATCTTTTTTTGCATGGGGGTATTGTAGCGCTAATTGCCTTTATACTAAAAGCGGTTATAAAAAAACACTCCCTTAAAAAAGACACCGCTTTATTTTATCAGCCGTTTTTAGAATGCAATAAATCTTTATTGTATTTTAACATGGCATTTTGTAAATCAAGTTTATATAACACATTTTCAATGTAAGTAAGATAAAGGCTTTCTTGTTCTTCTTTTAAGCCTTTAGATAAAACCACATCGCAATTTTTAAAATACAAACAAATATGTTTATTTTGCGTTTGAGATATTTTCGCATGGTTAAAAGCGTCAATATAGATTAAGTTTTCCCATTTATCCAAAAGATCAAATTCTTCTATAGAGCGAGCCAAGCATAAAGGCACAATGTGGTGCAATTCAAAGCCCTTTTCTTTTTTAACGCCATGTTTTTCAAAATAAAGGGCTTTCTCTTTAATAGAGCGTTTGAGTTTTTTATCGTTTTGTTTGTTTTCTTCATTGAGCGCTTTTAAAATAAGCCTCTCTTTATTGGTTTCAAAAAACACGCTTTGTTCTAGCAAGCTAAAAATTTGTTGGGCTTGATTTTTCCAATTATGATAATCTCTCTTTTCTAGCTTATTCCCATTAAAATGGTTAGGGTTGCAATAATCTTGCACTAACTCTTTTAATTTTTCTTTTTGGATGCGGCTTAAACTCCTATATCCTCTAACATATTCTATAATTTCACTTCTAGTAAAATTTTCAATATTTAAAAATGTAACAAAAAACATCATTTCTTCAATGTCTAAATAATGATTGTCAAGCTCTATCATTACCTCTCTGCATTCTGCTCCAAAACCTTGCAAAAGGTTTTCTAAAGCTTGCGTGTAACAAAAATTTTTTCTTAACAAATCTTGCGCGTTTAAAAATTCTATAGCTAAGGGAGTCAAACTGATATATTTAATATTGCTTTGAATGTAGGGGTTTGTAGGTTCCTTATTTTTATTGTAGCGTTCAATCAGCCCCATTCTATGCATATCCACAAAAAGATTTTTTCTCAAGCTGTCTTGGGTTACTTGATTCTTTTTTCCTGAATTATCTTGAGGCATTTCAGACTTGCAGATATTATCAACCACTTTTGCATAAATCTCTTCGCCTATAATATTGCTAGGGCGTTTGCTCATATCGGTGGTGCGAATTTGTAAAAAATCTCCTCCCACTTCATTGAAAATAGCTTGAATAATGGTTTTAATTTTATTTTGATCGTAACGATTGTGTTGGGATAAGTGTAAGCCCCTATAATCAGAACTTTTTATGCGATTAGCTAAGAATTTCAAACACTCTTTACTAGGGTCAAGCTGTGTGATTTCTAGCAAAATTTTTTCTAATTTTGGCATGTCAAATATCCTTTTTTATTCGCATTCATTATACCTAAACATTTCCAAACTCCCATGCACGTATTCAGCATGGCTCTCACACCCTATAAAATTACGCTCCAAACTTTTAGCCACTAAGCTAGTCATGCCACTGCCGCTAAACAAATCTAAAATCAAATCGTTTTTGTGAGAGCTAGCTTTTATCATGCGTTCAATGAGCGCTTTAGGTTTGATGCTGGGGTGTTTGGGCTTAAGGATTTTACCCTTCTCTTTTTCAACATGCCTTTGTGAAGTGATTTCCCACACATCAAGGCATAATTTGCCCTTAGGGTTAGGGAACCAGCGTTTGTTATTTTTTAAAATCCCCTTACTTTGAGCATGTTTGATGCGTTCAGCGGATTCATAAGCGATGCGAATCTCATCGGCATTAAAGGTGTAGTTTTTCTTGTGCATGCTATAAAATAAAATGCTTTCTTGCGCGTGGTTATAACGCTTTTTGGCGTTGGCAAACCCATCTTTTTTAACCCAAGTGATAAAATTTAAAAAATGCACTTTTTTATGGTGCAAATACGCTAAAAATAAAGCGCAATTAAAAGGGGTATTAAAGATATAAAAACTCCCTGTGTCTTTAAGTTTGGGCAGCATTTTATCAATCCAAGCGTAAGAAAATGTTAAAAACTCTTCATCATTTTTAAAACTATCCCATGAAGCAATTTTAAGATTGTAGGGGGGATCAATAATGGCTAAATCAACGCTTTTATCTTCTAATTTGTCTAAAAATGTGAAAACATCTTCTATATAAATCTTATTCAAAATCAAACAAGTTTCCTAGTTTTTGCTCAATCAAGGGCTTATAATTTTCATAGAGTTCATAACCTATAAAATTTCTTTTTAAAAGTTTTGCTTCCCTTAAGGTTGTCCCGCTCCCGCTAAATGGATCTAGCACCACATCGCCCACGCAACTATACAATCTAATCAAACGCCTTGCTAATTCAGCCGGCATTAAAGCCGCATGCTTACCAAAAGCAATATCGTTTTTATTAGGGATTGGGATTTCCCAAATTTGTTTGGTAAATTCCACCCATTCCTCTTGAGTCAATTGGCTTTGTTCTTTTTGCTCTTCTGTGGGTTGTTTGGGCTTGCCATCTTTGACAAACACGCCGATAAATTCTATAGTATTTTGCGCATAAAAATTTCTAGGATAAGGGTAGCTCCCAAACATCAATCTTTTAGTGGGATTTGCGCGTTTCCAAATATAGACATCTAGTAAGAACATTTTAGGTTTGTTTTTTAGCATGTTGTTTAAATCATGCAAAATGGAGTGTTGAATATCAGCATGCAAATCAAAGATATGGCGGTTATAGTGCGTGTTTAAAACCTTTTTAAGCATGGGCATTAAAGGCACATTAATGCATAACTTACCATTGGGTTTTAGCGCTCTATAGCACTCAAGCCAAACTTTTAAAAGACCTAAAAGATAATCTTCATATTTTTCTAACGCCCCTAAATCTTCAACATGTTGGGCTGAATGCTGTAAATCTTGTGTGCCATTTTTTGCGTAATCTTTGATGTTGAAATAAGGCGGGCTTGTGATGATCAAATCCACGCTATTATCTGGCACTTCATTCATGTTGGTGCTGCTGTGATAAAACACTTTATTGATATTCAATCTTATTTTTACCTTTTATTAAACTTCAATGGGTTTTGCATGAAAGAATTTTACAATGAAATGGGGGTATTTTAAAAAAATGAGTCAGTCAAGGCAATCTAAATTTTCAATGAGTCAAACTCCTTAACGCTCTCGCTTAAAAGGTAATCGTCTTCTAATAAAAAAATCTTTTTTTGCATGGGGGTATTGTAGCGCTTAATGAGCGGGCTTTGTTATAATACTTCCTATGTTTTTTAAGGAGCGTTATAATGAAAACGAACGAAGCGCAATTTTATGAAGTTTTAGAAAACCTTTTCATAGGCGTTAAGATTGAAGACAAGCAAGAAAGCCTTTTAGATCCTACCCCTAAAGCGGTAAAAAATGGCATGCTCAATCTATTGAAGGCTAAGAGCCAGTATTATCAAAGCAAAAAACAAGAATTAGAAAAACTCATCAATTTAAAATGCCAAAACAACAACGATCTCAAAGAAGAATTGTTTGACAAACTCTATAGCTTTTTCAAGCGTTATTTGAGCGCTAATGGAGGGATTTATTTCAACGACACGCCCCTTTATGACAGCCTTTATACTAAAAGCGATTATGAAAAATGCTCCCTTAAAAAAGACACCGCCTTATTTTATAAAACCAAAGATCTTTACTATGTGAAAAGCGAAACGATCTATAAGGATTTTTGCTTTGAACTAGAGGATATTCTTTTTAATTTTGACGCTTCTTTACTAGAGAGCAAAAAATATAATGAAAAAGTGGATCTGGTTTTTAATCTAAAAGATACAGACAAAAAAACTAACACCCTGAATTTTAGCGTTACGCTCAGCAGCAAGGGGAATCAAACAAAAATAAGTGAAATCCTAAAAGAATGTTTCAATCAAAGCGTCAAACTTGATGAAGAAATTTTAAAAAAAGCGTTTGGAAAATTCAAAAAGCAAGGCAGTATGGATTATTTCATCCATAAAAACGCGCTAGGGTTTTTAAAAGAGCAATTGGATTTGTATCTGTTTGAATACCTTTTTAAAGAAATGACTGCATTTGATGCTAAACGCCTTAATGAGATCAACACCATTAAGGAAGTGGCTTTAGAAGTGGTTTCATTAGTGAGCGAATTTGAAAACGAACTTTGTAAGATTTGGAACAAACCCCGCTTTGTATTGAACTCGCATTTCATTGTAAGCTTAGATCAATTAAAAGCTAAAAACTACGATTTGAATAAAATCACAAACCACCCAAACTACCCCAAACAAGTTAAAGAATGGCAAGACTTGAATTTAAAAATTACAGACAATTTTTTAGAAAATGAGTTTTTGCCCCTAGACACGATTTATTTTAAAGATTTAGAAGAAGAGGTTACAAACTTATTCAATGAAGATGAAATCAACGGCACGCTCATTAAAAGCGAAAACTACCAAGCCCTAAACTCCCTTAAAAACCGCTATAAAGAAGCCATTGATTGCATTTATATTGATCCGCCTTACAACACGCAAAACAATGAATTTATTTATGCGGATAATTTCAAGCGCTCCAGTTGGCTCTCTATGATGGAAAACCGCTTGGAGCTTGCGCGCAAGCTTTTGAATGATAAAGGTGCGATGTTTGTGAGCATTGATGACAACGAACAGGCTTATTTAAAAGTGCTCATGGACGAAGTGTTTAATGGGGGGGGGGTGATAACTTTGTAGCGAGTATTAGTTGGAAACAATTTCATTCAGTTAAAAATGATGCTGCTAATTTTTCAAAAAATATTGAATACATACTATGTTATTGCAAAAATTTTTCTAAAAACCTTATTAGTAATGAGCCGTTTGATAAATCAAATTTGTATAAATTAAAAGATGAAAATGGTTTTTACAAATTAGATCCTGTGTGGGCAAAAAGCGGTAATAATTTTAGCCCTTATACTTTTCTAAATGGTAAAACTTGGTCTCCCCCTAGCGGGACTTTTTGGCGTTATTCAATAGGCACATTAAAAGATATGGAACAAAATAATAGAATAGTTTTTAATGGTAAAAATCCTATGGCTAAACGCTATCTTTCAGAAGTGGCCGAAGGTAGAAAATCTTCAACTTTTTGGGACGGATCAGAAGTTGGTTATAATCTTAATGGAGATGCTGAAATAAAGCAATTATTTAATGGAAATAAAGTTTTTAATAACCCCAAACCCGAAGCCCTACTCCAACGCATTTTAGAAATTTCCACAAAAGAAAACGATCTCGTGTTAGATTTTTTCGCTGGGAGCGGGACGACTTGCGCGGTGGCGCACAAAATGAAAAGGAAGTATATCGGTATTGAAATGGGGGAGCATTTCGAGAGCGTGATTTTGCCTCGCCTTAAAAAGGTCATCGGCGGTTTTAAAAGCGGTGCGGCTAAAGAATTTGATGGGGGTGGGGTAATCAAAGTTTATGAATTAGAAAGCTATGAAGAGATTTTAAGAAAAATCAAGTATGAAGACAACGACAAACCCTTAGCTTATGATGAACAATACAGCGATTTAGTGGAGCGTAAAAACGAATCTTACACGCTCAATATAGAAGCGCTAGAAAAAATGGGCGTGGACATTAAAGAGACTTTAGAAAATTTATGGGGGGTTGGAGTGGAGTTTTTCAATGAAAAGGTGGTGAAATTTAAAGGGAATGATAAAGAAGTAGAGATTTTAAAAGCCTTAAAAGAAGCGCTCATTTGGTAAGGAGAAAATCATGGCAAAGAAAAAAGATTTAACCACCGATAATGAAATTTTTGTCGCTCAAAAACTCGCCGAAGAGGAACTAAACACTAACGAGATTAACGAGCCATTAGAAAGGCTAGACTTTAAAAGCTTTGATAATAATAAGGAGCTTTTAGATTACCAACAGCAAGCTTTGATCAACGCTTTTAGAATGCTTGTTGCTTATTTTAGAGATTTCAAAGAGAATAAAAAAGAATTTTACGCGTTTTACCAAAAACATTATTCATTCGCTCATTGCGATTTCGCTAAAAAGAAACTCAATCCTTTGTTAAAGAGCCATTTTAAGGTGGAAAATCATTGCGTGAGTTTTGAAAATTTTATCAACCGCTTAGCCTTTTACATGGCCACAGGGAGCGGTAAAACGATTGTCATTATCAAGCTGGTAGAGCTTTTAAGCGTGGCTATAAGAATGGGTTTAATCCCTAAGAAAAATATCATGTTTTTTAGCGCGAATGAAAATTTGATCCAGCAATTTGAAAAAGAAATTGAAAAATACAACCGCAATAAGGACTATTTTAAACAAATTGATTTCAAAAGCCTTAAAAGCGTTACCCATAAAGATTTTTACCGCGCTCCAAAAGATTCTGTCATCAAACAAATCACTCTTTTTTATTACCGCGCGGATTTAATGAATGATGAAGAAAGCAAGGAAAACCTTTTAAATTATAAGGATTATTGGGATAATGGGGAAAACTATGTGATTTTAGATGAAGCGCATAAGGGGAACAAGTCTGAGAGCAAAAGACAAGCCATTTTTAGCCTGCTGTCTTTAAAAGGGTTTTTATTCAATTTCAGCGCCACTTTCACCGAAGAGAGCGATCTCATCACTGCGGTGTATAATTTGAGCGTGGGCGAGTGGGTGAAGCTTGGCTATGGCAAAGAGTCTGTTTTGTTGAAGAAAAACAACTTAAACGCTTTTAAGGAATTAAAAGATTTAAACGATAGGGAAAAAGAAATCGCTCTTTTAAAAGCGTTATTGCTTTTGGGCATGCAAAAACGCTATAAAACAGAAGGCTATTTTTACGACCCTTTAATGCTCGTGTTCACGCATTCTGTGAATGTTAAAAACAGCGATGCGGAAATCTTTTTTAAAACTTTAGCGCGCGTGATTGAAAATGACGATGGAAGCGATTTTTTAAAAGCCAAAGAGGATTTATTAGAGGAATTAAAGAATCCGGAATTTCTTTTTAGCGATGACAAAGATAAAGACTATAAGGTTAAGGTTTTTAAAGAGGGTTTAAAGAGCATGGATTTTAAAGGCTTAAAAGAAGAAGTTTTTTACGCTAACAACGGGCATATTGAAGTGATCATTAACCCTAAAAACAACCAAGAAATCGCTTTCAAGCTCAACACAAGCGATAAAGTCTTTTGCTTGATTAGAATAGGCGATATTACCGAATGGATTTGTGAAAAATTAAAGAGCGTGAAGGTGGTGAGCAAGAATTTGAGCTTTAAAGAAGAGAGCTATTTCAGCCAGATTGATAAGAGCAGTATCAATATCTTAGTGGGGTCTCGCACTTTTGACACCGGGTGGGATAGCACAAGGCCTAGCGTGATTTTATTTTTAAATATAGGGCTTGATGATGATGCTAAAAAGCTGGTGAAACAATCTTTTGGCAGAGGTGTAAGGATTGAAAGCGTCAAAAACCAACGCCAAAGGTTAGCGTATTTAGACATAGATGGAGCCATTAAAAAAGCCTTGAAACCAAACGCTGCAATGCTAGAAACGCTTTTTGTGATACCCACTAATTATGCAAGCCTTGAAGCGATTTTAAAGTTCCAAAAAGAGAGCGAAAATAAGGGTGAGAATAGAGGTTCTTGGCGTGAAATCAAATTAGAAAAAACGCCCATAAAACACGCCTTATTCGTGCCTTGCTACCGCAAAGAACAAACAAGCATTCTTGAACTTCCTGAAAGCGCTTCGTTTAAAATGAGCGAAAAAAATTTTAAGGATTTAAAAGAGTATTTTAATTTAATGAGCGAAAAGCATTTTATTTTAAAGCATGAAATTTATGACCCTAAAGATTACATGCAGTTAAAAAAAATGACACAAGAAGCGCATTTCAACAAGGTATCAACTTGGCATTATAAAGATTTAGATTACATGATTTCTGAAATTAAAGGCAAGCTATACCCTAATCAAAAAGTGCCTAAAGACGAGTTTAACGCCCTAGATAGTGAGAAAATCGTGCATTTTAAAAGGATTAAAGTTAAGGCGGATAAAAAAGAAGAATTGGTTAAAACCATTCAAGAAGTGAAAGAGTATGCGCCTTTGGATAAAGAAACTCTAATCAAAAAAATCGCGCAAGGCGAGATCGATCCTTATGATACAGAAAAGCACAAACAAAACAAAACCTTTAAAGTTGGTGGTGCCGAGCTGTTAAAACTCAAAGAGCATTACTACACCCCTTTAATTAAAGCCAAAAACTGCGATTGGCTTAAGCATGTGGTTAAAGTAGAAAGCGAGAGCGATTTTTTAGAAGAGTTGTTAAAGATTACAGAAACGCTGCAAGAAAACTATGATTTTTGGGCGTTCAGCAAGATTGATGAGCATTTAGACAATTTGTTTATCCCTTATTTCAACAACGCTGCAGAAAGGAAATTTTTCCCTGATTTTATCTTTTGGCTAGAAAAAGGCGGCACGCAGATCATTTGCTTCATTGATCCTAAAGGGAGCAAACACACTGATTACGAGCATAAGGCAGATGCGTATCAACTTTTTAAAGATAAAATTTTTAACCCCAAAGACAATCCCAATCTCAAAATCAAAGTGGTTTTAAAATTTTATGGGGATAAAGATGAGGTGGCGGATGGTTATAGGGATTACTGGATTAAAAAAGGGAAACTAGAAGATTTTTTTCTAAAACAATTAGCCTAATTTTATTGAAAGGGGTTAAAAGATCCGCTTATTAGCCTTGAATATAAGGCTAGTTTTTCACATCGCTCAAAAACACATGCCTTAAAAGTTTAGCGCCGCTTAAAAAAGCGTTTTTCAGCACCGCGCTTTTATAGGTGTAATGATCTTCAATGCTTGAAACTTCGCCCACAAACACCCCCGCTCCAAAAATCCCGTCTAGCCCGCTCGTTAGCACTTGATCGCCTATGTTGATTTCAGCGCTTGGGACAATGAAATCCACGACTAATTCTTGCTTGAAATTAGTCCCTATAAAGCCTAAGACTTGATTTTGGCCTATCATCACGCTATAAGCGCACCGCTTGTGAGCGTTCAAAAACCCGTTCAAGCGCCCTTTTTCTAGCACGGCAATGCCTATGGCTTGGTTGTGAGAAACAAGGCCATAAATCTTATTTTCTTCTAAATTTACAATAGGGTTGAGAGAAACGCTGTGCGTGTCTTCTAAACTGATGAATGAAGTCATGAAAGTGGGGGTGTAAGTCATTTTTGGATTTTCTAAAGGATAAATACTATTCAAACGCTCTTTCAAATCGGCGTTTTCTAGTTTTAAAGCTTCTAAAATCAAGCGTTCTTTTTGAAATTCCTTAATGTTTTGGGCTTGAAAAAAATACGCTTGAACGTTGTCTAATAAGCTGTTTTTAGCGTTCATCAAGGCATTTTTAATCCTGTCGCTGATATAAGAAGAACTACCCTTAAAATCTAAAAAATAAAAAATAAGAAAAATCCCTAAAAGCCAAAGGAATTTAAAATAAAAACGCATGCATTATTCACTAAAACCCACACGGCTGAGTAAATCCAAATCTTGTATGGCTTCTCCTGTGCCTTTGGCCACGGCCAATAAAGGCTCATCGCCCACATACACAGGGAGTTTAACCATATCGCTCAAATACTTGTCTAAGCCTTTAATCAAAGCCCCACCGCCGGTAAGCACCACGCCATTTTGCACAATGTCTTTAGCCAAATCCGGCTTCACTTCTTCAAGCACGCTCCTTAAAGCGCTAGAAATTTCTCTCACCTGATCTTTAATGGCTTCAAACACATCATCAGAGCTCAATTCAATCGTGTGCAACAGCCCACTCACTTGATCCCTCCCTGACACTTCCATGGTAAGAGGCGGATCCAATTTGATCGCGCAACCGATTTCAATCTTAATCTCTTCACCGGTGCGCTCGCCTATCAACAGATTGAATTTCTTGCGGATGTATTCCACGATGCTTTGATCCAATTTATCCCCAGCCACTCTAATGCTTTTAGAAATGACTAGCCCCCCAAGACTGATCACGCCAATTTCAGTCGTGCCTCCGCCAATATCCACGATCAAACTCCCTTGAGGCTCTTTGACTGGCAAGCCTGCTCCAATCGCTGCTGCCATAGGCTCTTCAATCAAAAAGACTTCTCTAGCCCCCGCGCTTAAAGTGCTCTCTTTAACCGCATTCCTTTCCACGCTTGTTAATCCATAGGGCACGCACACCATGATGCGCGGGCGGATCCATGTTTTTCGTTTGTGCACTTTTTCAATAAAGTAGCGGATCATTTTAGCGGTAATGTCATAATCGGCGATCACGCCATCTTTCATGGGGCGAATCGCTCTGATGCTGTTAGGGGTTTTGCCTAGCATTTCTTTAGCCTCGCTCCCCACTGCCAAAATATCATAAGCTTTAGAATCAAACAATCCCATGCGCACCGCCACAATAGAAGGCTCATTGATAATAATGCCCTGCCCTTTGACTAACACGATCGTGTTAGCCGTGCCTAAATCTATGGCAATATCATGCGAAAACAAACCGATCAATTTGCTAAAAATCATGCCCTTTCTAATCCTTTATCGTTAAATTTATAAGCGTGTTCCTTAAGGAAGAATTTTAGAATGCGTTTTAGCAATGATCAAAGGTTCAGCCTGTTTTAAAACACAATCTTTAGTGATACGCACTTCCGATCCTTTAAGCTTGGGTAAATCAAACATAATATCCAAACAAAAATCTTCAATGATCGCCCTTAAGCCCCTAGCCCCGGTTTTTCTTTCTAATGCGAGTTGAGCGATTTCTTTAATGGCTTCTTCTTCAAAGATCAAATCCACCTCATCCATTTTGAAAAGCTGCTGGTATTGCTTGATAAGAGCGTTTTTAGGTTTTTGTAAAATATCCACCATCGCTTCTAAACTGATGCTATCTAGCGTGCTTAAAACCGGCAAACGGCCAATAAGCTCAGGGATAAGCCCATAAGTAACCAGGTCATGGGTTTGGACTAAATGCAAGATCGCTTCTTGCTCTTTTTTGCTCATCTTTTCTTGAGTGAAACCCAACACATTCTGCGTGGTGCGTTTTTTAATGATTTCAGCTAACCCATCAAACGCTCCAGCACAAATGAATAAAATATCGCTCGTGTCAATTTGAATGAAATTGCCCTCAGGGTGCTTTCTGCCGCCTTTGGGGGGGATATTCACTAAAGAACCTTCAACGATTTTCAACAACGCTTGCTGAACGCCCTCGCCAGAAACATCTCTAGTGATAGAGCGGTTTTCTGACAAACGGCTGATTTTATCAATCTCATCAATAAACACAATGCCTTTTTGGGCTTTTTGGACATTCCAGTCGCTCGCTTGCAACAATCTTGTGAGAATATTTTCCACGTCTTCGCCCACATAGCCCGCTTCAGTCAAGCTAGTCGCATCGCTAATGGCGATAGGAATATCCAAATGCTTGGCCAGAGTTTGCGCCATTAAAGTTTTGCCTGATCCTGTAGGGCCGATTAGTAAAATATTAGACTTGCTCAACTCCACTTCTTCTAAATGCTCTAACTCCACATTGCTGTCTTGGTTGTCTTGTTTTTTGAGTTTTTCTTTAAAAGATAAGCGTTTGTAATGGTTATACACGGCTACGGAAAAAACCTTTTTAGCCTGCTCTTGCCCTATCACATAATTGTCTAAAACCGCCTTAAGCTCTTTAGGGGCTGGAATGTAAGAGAGTAAAAACTCTTCTTCATAAGCGCTAGATTCCATTCTTCTCAATCGGTCTCTTTTGAGCGCCAATAAAGAATTGTCGTATTTGTGCAATTCCCCATGCATCACATCTATACAATATTCGCACACGCACACATCTTTATTGAGATTGCTCGCAAAAATAATGCGGCGTTTTTTGGGATCTCTTGATTCTGGTTTTTTGCAAAAACTGCAATAAAGCGTTTCGTTCATGTTATTCCTCTTGTTTTTCTTCGCTAGAATATTCGCTTGACTTATACGCCACGCCCCTAGAACTCTCTAAAATAAAAGAGCAAATCTCTTTCACAAAAGGGTTATTGGCATGCTCTTCTAATTCTAATTTAGCGCTCTCTCTTAAAGAGGGGATAGGGCGGAACAATCTTTTATAAAGTGCATAAATAAAATCAATATCCTTACTCTCTAATAATTGGCGCATCCGGTGGCGGTTTAACCCCCTAATAAAAGCGCGATTGCCCTCTACGGTGCAATAAGGCGGCACGTCTTTGCCTAAAGCGCTCTTACCGGCTATCATGCACCCTTTAGCGATACGCACAAACTGATGGATCGCGGTAAGACCGCCGATATTGACATAATCGCCTATTTCAATATGACCTGCTAAAGTTACGCCATTAGCCAAAATACAATGGCTTCCAATCACGCAATCATGAGCGACATGCACATAAGCCATGAGCAGGTTTTTATCCCCAATAAGGGTTTTTTTAATCCCCCCTTCAGTGCCGGGATTTATCATGCAAAATTCCCGAATAAGGTTGTCTTCTCCAATAATCAGTTCGCTGTATTCGCCCTTATATTTTAAATCTTGAGGCTGTGTGCCTAGCACGGCAAAAGGGAAAATTTCGGTGTTTTTCCCAACGAAAGTATGCCCTTGTAAGGTTACATTGTTGTGGAGTTTCACGCCTTCATCTAGTTTGACGCCATCTCCAATCACGCAAAATTCCCCAATCTCTACGCCCTTATTAATCTCTGCTTTAGGAGAGATGATGGCTGTTTTTGCAATCTTACTCATTTTTTAATCTCTCTCTGCAATCATGGCTTTCAATTCGGCTTCAGCGACCACTTTGCCATCCACTTGAGCCGTGCCACCCACTTGCCAGATCATGCCCTTATGCTTTAAGACTTCTAAATGGTATTCTAATCTGTCGCCTGGGGTTACAGGGATGCGGAATTTAACCTTATCAATCGTCATGAAATACACGATTTTTGTTTTGGCGATTTCAGGGTCAAACCCCCACAAGCTAGTGAAGGCTAAAAACCCTCCCGTTTGCGCCATGCCCTCTACGATCAAAACGCCCGGGAAAATGGGCTTATTAGGGAAATGCCCGTTAAACACGTCTTCATTAAAAGTGATATTCTTATAAGCGACAATTTTTTTATTGGCTTGTAACTCTATAATTCTATCCACTAAAAGCATGGGATAGCGGTGAGGTAGAATTTGTAAGATATGCTCTATAAAAAATTGAGATTGCAAGTTTTGATGGCTTTGTTCCATAAAATAAACTCCTTGTTTTGGATTCAATTAAAGCGCTATTTTTAGCGTTGGTTATTCTAAAAAAATAACCGCTATTATACCATAAGAAAACCGCTCGCTTGTATTTGCAAAAACACCGATGCATTGCGCCATAAGCTTCAAGAAACGCTTTGCATAGAAACCGCTTATGCATCATTCATGCGTGTGGCTTAGAATATTCTCTCTTAAATGGTAGTGTGGGTATTTGTTAGAATCCAAAACCACTTGCCCCATGAGCTGCTTGTCCAAATTGAAAATTAAAGGGGCTAAATAATTCACGGTGGAAAGCTCAATGGGGGTTTGAACGACCATGATATTAGCGACTAGAACGCTCTTGGCTCCCTCTAATTCTAAAAGGATTTTTAAAGGGGTAGGCACTTCAAATTCGTATTTTCTTAAGGCAAAGGGATTGACCAGCGTGAAAGACACCACGGAATTCTCTTCTGTGCTATTCAAACGCAAAAAGATTTCATCAATCTTTTGCAAACGCATTTTATGAATGGTTTCAAACCCCAAAATAGGCGCTTTCACATCAAAAATCATAGGCGATTGCATTCCCTTTAAAAAAGCACAAAATCTTCTCCTTAAAGACATAAAAGACCGCCTTAAAACCAGCGCTCAATGATTTCTAAGCTAAACTCTGTATTATATCAAACAATTTTGGTAAAATCAATTTTCGCTAGTTTTGGATATAATCCCAATAACTTAACCATGATGGAAGTTTAACCGAATCATTATAAAATATAATAAGGAGTTGAGGAATGAGCAAAATAAAACCACAAATCAAGAAAAATAATCCCAGTAAATCTCATTTTAGCGGTAGGTGGCGTCTTTTTGGTGCGGCTGGGCTTGATTTGGAGAAATGGTGCTGACATTATTTGGTGGGAATAAGAAAGATAAGAAAAAATAACCATGAGTTATTCAAAAATTTAACTTTATAAGACAGGTGGCATGCGTTTAAAACATTTTAAAACTTTCCTTTTTATCACAATGGCAATCATTGTAATAGGTACCGGTTGCGCGAACAAAAAGAAAAAAAAAGACGAATACAACAAACCGGCGATCTTTTGGTATCAAGGGATTTTGAGAGAAATCCTTTTTGCTAATTTAGAAACAGCGGACAATTACTATTCTTCTTTACAAAGCGAACACATCAATTCCCCCCTTGTCCCAGAAGCGATGCTAGCTTTAGGGCAAGCGCACATGAAAAAGAAAGAGTATGTTTTAGCGTCTTTTTACTTTGATGAATACATCAAGCGCTTTGGGACTAAGGACAATGTGGATTATTTGACTTTTTTAAAATTGCAATCGCATTATTACGCTTTCAAAAACCATTCTAAAGACCAGGAATTTATCTCTAATTCTATTGTGAGTTTAGGCGAATTTATAGAAAAATACCCTAACAGCCGTTACCGCCCCTATGTAGAATACATGCAAATCAAATTCATTTTAGGGCAAAATGAGCTCAATCGCGCGATCGCGAATGTCTATAAAAAACGCCACAAGCCTGAGGGCGTGAAACGCTATTTAGAAAGGATAGATGAGACTTTAGAAAAAGAGACTAAACCCAAACCATCGCACATGCCTTGGTATGTGTTAATTTTTGATTGGTAGGATATTTCAAAACCATACACATTATAACAGAGAGATGAAAAATGACTGAAGATTTTCCTAAAATTCTGCCTTTATTGGTAGAAGAAGACACCTTTTTATACCCCTTTATGATAGCCCCTATTTTTTTGCAAAATAACGCCAGCATTAAGGCGGTGGCTTACGCTAAAAACAACAAATCGTTAGTCTTTATTGCATGCCAAAAAGACAAATTAAACGATAATGAAGCCCCTTATTATGATGTGGGGGTGATAGGTTCGGTGATGCGTGAAGCCAACATGCCTAATGGGCGCGTAAAATTGCTCTTTAATGGCATCGCTAAGGGGCGTATTTTAGAGCCTGCTAAAGAAAACGAGCAAGGCTTTTTAGAAGCTCAAATAAGCCCCATTGAATATTTAGAATACGATAAAGAAAACATTCAAGCGATCGTGGAAGTGTTAAAAGAAAAGGTGATCACTCTAGCCAATGTCAGCTCACTCTTCCCCCCGGATTTGATCAAGGCTTTAGAAGACAATGACGATCCTAACCGCATCGCTGATTTAATCGCAGCGGCCTTGCATTTAAAAAAAGATCAAGCGTATTCTCTTTTTGCCAACAACAACACCGAACAGCGTTTGTTGGATTTGATTGATATTGTGATAGAAGAGACTAAAACCCAAAAACTCCAAAAAGAAATCAAATCCAAAGTCCATCAAAAAATGGAGCAAACCAATAAGGAATATTTCTTAAAAGAGCAGCTCAAACAAATCCAAAAAGAGCTTGGCACAGACAAACAGCGAGATGAAGATTTAAACCAATACTACCAAAAACTAGAAAGCATCAAGCCTTTTTTAAAAGAAGAAGCGTTTAAGGAGATTAAAAAGCAAATTGACCGGCTGAGCCGAACCCATGCGGACAGCTCGGATAGCGCGACTTTACAAAATTATATTGAAACCATGCTGGATGTGCCTTTTGGGCAATACGGGAAAAAAGCGCTTGACATTAAGCATGTGAGAGAACAACTAGACAAGGATCATTATTCCTTAAAAAGGCCTAAAGAGCGCATTGTAGAATACTTTGCCACCATGCAGCTTTTAGAAATGCGCCGCAAGAAAAAGCCAGAAAAAAAAGACAAAACTAAAGGCACGATTTTATGCTTTTATGGGCCTCCTGGCGTGGGTAAAACAAGCTTAGCTAATTCCATCGCTAAAGCGATAGAGCGCCCTTTAGTTCGGATCGCTTTAGGGGGATTAGAAGATGTGAATGAATTAAGAGGGCACAGACGCACTTATATAGGCTCAATGCCTGGGCGCATTGTCCAAGGGCTTATTGAAGCTAAAAAGATGAATCCGGTCATGGTTTTAGATGAAATTGATAAGGTGGATAGGAGCGTTAGGGGCGATCCAGCGAGCGCTTTATTAGAGATCTTAGACCCTGAGCAAAATACCGCTTTTAGGGATCATTATGCGAATTTTAGCATTGATTTGTCGCAAGTGATTTTTATCGCTACCGCTAACAATATTGACAGAATCCCGGCCCCTTTAAGAGACAGAATGGAATTTATCAGCGTGTCCAGCTACACGCCTAATGAAAAAGAAGAAATCGCTAAAAATTATCTTATTCCCCAAGAATTAGAAAAGCACGCCTTAAAGCCTAGCGAAGTTGAGATTAGCCATGAGTGTTTGAAACTCATTATTGAAAAATACACCAGAGAAGCGGGCGTTAGGGATTTACGAAGACAGATCGCAACGATTATGCGTAAAGTGGCTTTAAAATACCTAGAAGATAACCCGCACCAAAAAGGGCGAACCAAAAAAGGCAAAAATGAAAAAAGCGAAGATCAAAAAAGCGAAGATCAAAAAAGCGAAAATCAAAAAAGCGAGAACAAAGATTTCTGCGTCTCTATCACGCCTAACAACCTTAAAGAGTATTTAGAGCGCATGGTGTTTGAAATTGACCCCATAGATGAAGAAAATAAAATCGGTATCGTCAATGGTTTGGCATGGACTCCAGTGGGCGGTGATGTGCTTAAAATTGAAGTGCTCAAGATTAGAGGCAAGGGAGAATTGAAACTCACCGGGAGTTTAGGCGATGTGATGAAAGAATCCGCCATTATTGCCTTTTCTGTTGTCAAAGTCTTATTGGATAACGAAACCTTAAAAGTGCCTAAAATCCCTAGCGAGACCGATGCAGAGGGCAAGAAAAAGAAAAAAGTGCTGAAAGTTTATAACGCTTATGATTTGCATTTGCATGTCCCTGAGGGGGCTACGCCTAAAGACGGCCCGAGCGCTGGGATCGCTATGGCAAGCGTGATGGCGAGCATTTTGTGCGATAGGGCTACAAGAAGCGAAGTGGCAATGACGGGCGAATTGACTTTGAGCGGGGAAGTTTTACCCATAGGAGGGTTGAAAGAAAAGTTGATCGCTGCTTTTAAAGCCGGCATTAAAACCGCTCTCATTCCTGTCAAAAATTACGAAAGGGATTTAGACGAGATCCCTGCTGAAGTGCGAGAAAATTTAAACATCGTTGCGGTGAAAAACATCGCTGAAGTGTTAGAAAAAACTTTGCTTTGAAATTTGGCATGAAAGCAGGCATTATTGGTTTAGGGCTTATGGGGGGGAGTTTAGGGCTAGCCTTGCAAGAATGGGGGCGTTTTAAAAGCGTTATAGGCTATGATCATAACGCTTTGCATGCTAAATTGGCTTTGACTTTGGGGCTTGTAGATGAATGCGTGGGATTTGAAAAGATTTTAGAATGCGATGTGATTTTTTTGGCCATTCCGGTTGAGGGCATCATTGGATGTCTGAAAAAAATGACCTCTATCAAAAAAAGCGCGACCATTATTGATTTAGGGGGCGCTAAAGCGCAAATCATTCGCAATATCCCTAAAAGCATTCGTAAGAATTTCATCGCTGCGCACCCCATGTGCGGGACAGAGTTTTATGGCCCTAAAGCGAGCGTTAAGGGGCTGTATGAAAACGCTCTAGTGATATTGTGCGATTTAGAAGATTCAGGGACTGAGCAAGTAGAGATCGCTAAAGAAATCTTTTTAGGCGTTAAAGCGCGCTTGATTAAAATGAAATCCAATGAGCATGACACCCATGTGGCTTATATCAGCCATTTACCCCATGTTTTGAGCTATGCGTTAGCCAATAGCGTTTTAAAGCAAAACGACCCAGAGATGATTTTATCTTTAGCGGGTGGGGGTTTTAGGGATATGAGCCGTCTGTCCAAAAGCTCGCCTTTAATGTGGAAAGATATTTTCAAACAAAACCGAGACAATGTCTTAGAAGCGATTAAAAAATGCGAAAAAGAAATCGTGCAAGCTAAGGCGTGGATAGAAAATAACGATTATGAAAGCCTTGCAGAATGGATGGCGCAAGCGAACAAACTCCAGGAGTTCATGTAAAGTAAAATGATGTAAAATAATTTAAAATTTTTTATATTGTTGTTTTTAGGGGTGCGAGGAGCGAAATGGGGTATTTGGATTGTTTTTATGGATTATAGGCTGTTTCATATGGATAGCATGGATTTACCCAGCAACCAGCAAACAACCATAAGAGATTATCTTAAACCCGGATCTATTGTTGTGTTTGCCATAATTGTAATAATAATTTCATCTCATTTCTCCAACGCCTATAAAACCCTTATCGCTTCTAATAAAAAACCAGTTTTAAGCCATTTAGAAATTTGATTTCTTAAACCTTTTTATCAAAAATACCGGTGTTTTTATAGGCATTTTAAGAGCGGTTTTAATACTTCTTAGCGTTGTTAAGATACTTAGGCAATTCATTCAACTCATTGTTTTTATTGTTCTTAAAAACCACCTGCTTTTCAACCCGCTCATATTCTTTACAATCTCTTCTCATTTCTTGTAAGGGATAGTTTTGGTTGTCATTAGGGATATAAAAACATTCGCTTTTAGCGTTTTCATAGCTGTCCGTTAGACTTGTATCATAGTGGTACCAAAATCCGCTAGGGATAGCGATATTCTTAGAGCTAAAAGTCTTATAACCTTGTTTGATGATGGTGAGTTCTTCTACTAAAACTTGATGGTATTTCCTGGCCAAATTACGGCCCTCTTTTTCCACCAATAAAACAGAATGCCTGTTGGTGTTTTTGGCTTCAGGGGTGATATTGGTCATTCTTAAAGAGATAGCTACAACAAATCAAGGTTTTCAATCGCTAATACCATTAGAAAAAATCAATAATGAATTTTTATACTATTTAATTTTAACACTAAAAAATAAATTATTAAAGTTGGCAAGTGGTAGCACTTTTTTAGAAGTTAGCCCAAACAAAATTAAAAATTTATTAATCCCCCTACCCCCTCTAAACGAACAAATCGCTATAGCTAACATTTTAAGCGATTTGGATCGTTATCTTTATAATTTAGACGCCCTCATTCTTAAAAAAGAGAGTGTTAAAAAAGCTTTAAGCTTTGAACTATTGAGCCAAAGAAAACGCTTGAAAGGCTTCAATCAAGCTTGGCAAAGAGTGAGACTTGGGGATATTGCCAACTATTTAATGAATCCAAGCAAAATCGCGCGATTTTTGGGTGGGTGTAAAAAGCGTCTAAATTCTTTTGCAAGGTAGTATTACTAGCCATTTTAATCCCATTTAATTGAAATCAAACCCGCCCGCTTCGCCTAAACTCATGCTCTCATAAGCCGCATCCACATAGCTGTTGCGGATCTTGCAATTCAAAACCTGCTCGCATTTCAAACAACTCGTTACCTGCTTTTCTTCTTGGCATGCTTGTAATTTCAAAAGAGCGTCATTGAAACGCTCTTCATATTCTAATTTTTTAACGCTATTTTGCATCATTCTCCCTTTAAATATTTTTCTAAAATGTGAGCTTCATGCTGGCTGGCTAAATAGCATTCGCTTTTTTCATGATAGTTTTCTACGCTTTGTTCTAGCAAACGCTTTTTAACCCCCTTATCAAAATAAAACGCTTCCCCTTTAGCTTTTTCAACCATCAAGGCTAAAGGGAAGACTTCAAAAAGCTTTCGCAATTTCTTTTGCGGGTAGGAAAACATTCCGCCTTTTTTAACCAACACATGATGGACATCAGCCACCATAGATCCTGAGTATCGTAAGCGGTAATTTTCTGCAAAAAACCCTTCTAAAGCCTTTTTTAAGCCCAAAGAAAAATCCTTTTGATTGCCTCCGCTAGCGACGATTTTACCCTTATTTTCTAAAACGATGGTTTCTATAAAATGGAACTTGTTTTGGTAAAACGAGTAACGATAAACTTCTTCTAAAGCCACCACTAATTCAATTTTATGCCCAAAAACCACATAAAGGCTTGCGGCTAGATTTTGCGCCTTATAATCCTTTTCATAAATCCCTATAATCGTGCCTACTAAGAAATTCGCCTCCATCACTGAACTCCCATCTAAGGGGTCATAAGCGATCAAATAAGAGCCGTTTTCTTTAGTAACAGGCGTTTCTTTTTCTTCGCTAAAAACGCTTTTGATGTTTTCTAAACTCAAAAAATTTTCTTCTAAAAACTTATCTAGGGCTAAATCCGCTTTAATAGGCGTATCCCCGCTGCTGTTTTCTAACTTCGTGTAACTCCCAGCGTCTGGTTTTTCTAAAATTTCTTGGGCTTTTTTAACCCCTTTTTCTAAAAGACTGATGATTTCTATAACGATGTTCGCATGCTTGCCTTTAAAACATTTGTAATCCATAAAAACCCTTTTATGATTTGATTAAAGATGCTAATATTTTACTTGAAAACATTGAAAATAGGGAAGTATTTTGAAAGTAGCTCCGAGCCTTTTGAGCGCTGATTTTATGCATTTAGCCAAAGAGATAGAGAGCGTGAGTAACGCTGATTTTTTGCATGTGGATGTGATGGATGGGCATTATGTGCCTAATTTAACCATGGGGCCTGTGGTTTTAGAGAATGTTACTCAAATGAGCCAAGTGCCTTTAGATGTGCATTTAATGGTAGAAAACGCGAGCTTTTTTGCAGAATTGTTCGCTCCTTTAAAACCGCAAATCATCAGCATTCATGCAGAAAATGAAAAGCACCCCCACAGGGTGTTGCAACTCATTAAAAATCTAGGCATCACGCCAGGCATTGTCCTAAACCCCCACACGCATGAAGAAAGTATTAAATACTTGCTAGAAAGCGTGGGGCTAGTGCTTTTAATGAGCGTGAATCCGGGCTTTGGTGGGCAGAAGTTTTTAGATCTGGTGCTAGAAAAATGCCTGAAAGTTAAAGAATTGATCAAACGCTACAACCCTAGCTGTCTTTTAGAAGTGGATGGGGGCGTGAATGATAAAAATATCTTTGAACTCCAACAAGCGGGCGTGGATGTGGTGGTTTCAGGGAGTTATATTTTTAAATCCAAAGATCGTAAGCTGGCTATTGAAGGCTTACAGAATGTCAGACAATCTCTTGCATAAAGACATCCAAGCCCTAATCGCTCGCTTAAAGCGCCAGGACTTAAGCTTGGGCATGCTAGAAAAATCGCTCTCTCGCCTTATTCATGATGAAATCAATTTGGAGTATTTGAAGGCGTGCGGGCTCAATTTCATAGAAACGAGCGAAAATTTAATCACGCTCAAAAACCTTAAAACCCCCCTTAAAGATGAGGTTTTTTCCTTTATTGATTTAGAAACCACCGGATCTTGCCCCATAAAGCATGAGATTTTAGAAATTGGGGCCGTGCAAGTGAAAGGGGGGGAAATTATCAATCGTTTTGAAACCCTTGTGAAAGTCAAAAGCGTGCCTGATTATATCGCTGAGCTTACAGGCATCACTTATGAAGACACCCTAAACGCCCCAAGCGCGCATGAAGCTTTGCAAGAATTGCGGCTTTTTTTAGGCAATAGCGTGTTTGTGGCCCACAACGCTAATTTTGATTACAACTTTTTGGGGCGTTATTTTGTAGAAAAATTGCATTGCCCTTTATTGAATTTAAAGCTTTGCACTCTGGATTTATCCAAACGAGCCATTTTGTCCATGCGTTATTCTTTGAGCTTTTTAAAAGAGCTTTTAGGGTTTGGTATAGAAGTCAGCCATAGAGCCTATGCGGACGCTTTAGCGAGCTATAAACTCTTTGAAATATGCCTGTTAAACTTGCCCAGCTACATCAAAACGACAATGGATTTGATTGATTTTTCTAAATGTGCTAACACGCTAATCAAAAGACCCCCAAAAGCCAGATACCAAGAGATTCCATCGCCATTTTCTCTTTTTGAAAAGACAAAGGGCTTGTTCAATCATAAAAGCAACCAGTTAAACGAAAGCTGTTTAATGGGGTTTATGGGGACTGAAATTTTAGCATCTCTATTTGATACTTTTGAATGTTGCCTAGTATTTTGATTTTATCGGTTACTTCGCACTCATCGTATATCTTTTTGTATTCTTGTATGATATTGACTTCATCGTTGTTTTTATTTTTCATGCTCATAGTAGGATTATACTAAAATAATAAAGTTATGTTATAGTTCGGTATCGTTTGTTTTTTTAAAGCAAAAAAGCCCCTTATAAAATAGGGGCTTTTTTGTTGCTATTTCTTGACTTGTTTTAACTGCGCTATTTCTTTTTTTAACTTGGATACTTCTTGCTGTAGCGTTTTAAGTCGGTTTTCTAACAACACCACTTTTGCAACTATTGAATACATATCAGCATTGGATTGCTGTAGTTGTTCGTTGTTTATTTTTACTTTATTGTCAATCCTTACTAACGCCTTTGTGATTTCTTTAATCAAGTTAGGATTAAGTGGGTTTATAAGCTTGTTAAAAACCTAACCCTTAAAAGTTCAAAACAAAATAGCTAGAATTTTTGTCTTATTCTATTTTTGGTAGAATAATAATTTTTCACAAGGAATTACACATGAATAATATTTGGTTTCAGTATAAAATTGGCAAGCAACTAGATGAATTAGAAATTGAAGATTCTTTATGTCTTTCTTTATTCAAATCTCTTGAAAATTGTATTAAGTTTAAAAAACTTAGCAATATTGGATTAAAAGAAGCAGAAGTTAAAAGAGATACTGAAATTTTAAGAGAAAAAAATCTTAAAGAAGAGCGTAGGCAAAAAGAAGAGCAAGAAAAAAAATCTCAAGAGAATTTTCAAAAGTTTTTAGAATTTTGCAAACAACAAAATCGTGTTCTTAAAAAATTTGATAGCACCAATTTTTCGTTTGAATGCGATGAGCCGGCTACAAAAAAACCCTTAGAAAACCCTACAAACAACATTCTTAACTCCAATCATCAAAATACACAGCTACAAAACAATACTAAAATGTTTGATTATTTTGATAATCCTATGTTTAGGTATTGAAGTGAAAAAAGCATTATCCATAACAAGCAAAATAACTCTTTGGTTATTGGCGCTTTTAGGTGTTTATGCTTTAGTGATCTTTGTTGCACTTAAAACCTATTATCAAAATAAAGGCTATAGTATTTTAACATTTGGAGTAATTATGATGACAGAAGAAACCTATGAAGCCTATCTTGATACGAATATTAAACAATTGGAAGAGGTAAGAAATCAAAAGCTTAACAAAGCATTGGAATTGTGCAAACAATCAGGTCTTTTTCTCAGAAAGTTTGACGGAAAAAATTTTTCATTTGAATGCGATGAACCAAATCGCTCTAAACCCTAACGAAAAGATAGATCCTTAGAGTTTGAATTTTTTCTAAAAGATTAAGAGCAAAAAATTAGAAATTTGAACGCAATTGAAACCTTACCGCCCATACAGACGACTTTTTTGAAGTTAAGGTTATCATTAAGGGTATCGCATAACTCCTCCATAACACCGAGTATTTCGTCTCTTAACTTATCATCATCACCATATTCCTCATCGTCCTCTATGGTGTCATCGTCCGCTCTTACCATGCATGCGTCATCTTTGGCTTTTTCTTTATCACGCAAGGCATCGTCTCTTTCTTTGTCTCGTTTAACTCTATCGTCCTCTTCATAAAGCTCATTATCGTTAGGGCTAGCTTTGTCTTTAGCGATTTCTTTGTCAAGATTCTCGGCTTTTTTGTCATCGTCTTTTTCGTAGCCTTTTTCACTTTCATCGGCTTTGACTTTTTTGTCTGCTTTGACTCGTGCGAGGTTTTCTTTGTCTTTTTCAATATCTTTTTTAATTGCTTCACTCATAGCTTGTTTATCCTTGTCTAATGTTTCTAATGGTTCGCTCATTGGTGTGTCCTTTTAAAAAGCCTTTTCTATATGCTTTTAAAGTTAGTTATAGCTTCCATTAACATAGGTTCTACAATATCATAAATATAATAGTAAGTCAACATAAAAAATATTTTTATGTTTATTGTTTAAATTATTTTAATAGCAGAAAAAAAAAGTATAAATATAATAATTAAGTAAAACCTACATCAAGTTCTACTTAAACCAAATTAAAAAAATCCATTTAAGTTATCTTAACCCTTTAGTTTAATCCTACCCCACAATATCCAACAAATGCTCTTCATGCCACAATTCAATTTCTTCTTCTTCCAAGCCAAACGCCTTAGCCCTTTGGCTGTTTTGATAGCGGTTTTTAGAGCCTTCTTTAGGGTCTTTATCGCTAATAGCTTGCATGTTTTCTAACGCTCTTGTCTCTTGGGCTAATTCAAGCTTACTTTGAAAGCTTTGCGCTAAATCCAGCATATCACTTCTTGCACCCTGTTGGATAGCAGAATTTAAAGGAGCGTTTTGATTGATATAAGTTACATTGCCTAAAGCGGAAACACCCATGCTAACCTCCTTAAGTGTTTAAGTGTCCTTTAGACTAATAGTTCGGTATTTTGAGTAAATGACATTAGCTCCTTTGATGATTTTGACAAATTTTCGTTGCGTATAGTCAATTTCGTAACTATTAAACGCATCTTTTTGCATTTTAATCAACATTTTGGCTAATTCCATAATGACATCATCTTTGGGTGCGTTCTTTTGGCAAAAAACGATCAAATGCGATCCGGGAATATTTCTTACATGCATCCACAAATCATTCGCTCTTGCGTCTTGTAAAAGCTTGATATTTTCTTTTTGGTTTTTCCCTAAACCGATTTTAAAATCCTTATAATACAGCACTTCATACCCGCTCATAGGGCGTTTGATTTTAGAATTTTTAGAGGGCATAAACATTTCTAAAACGCTTTCTTCTTGCGCTCCTTTAACATAGTTGATTTGATTTTCTTTAAAAGCGATTTTTTCTTTCAAATTCTCTTCTTCTAAATACAAAAATTGCGATTTTTGTTTCTTTTTTTTACTGAGAGTGAATTTTTTATTGATAAAAGCGTTTAAGGGCATGCTCTTATCAATTTCAATTGCGCGTTCTTTATCTTCAAAATCCTTTAAAACCACGCGGCTTTCATGCTTATGGATTAAATGCTGGTAAGTGAGCAACAATGAGGCTTGAGTTTGCAATTCTTTCGCTTCTAATTGTAAATTTTTAGGATCTTCTAGTTTTTCTAATTTTTCTTTCAAGCGTTCTTTTTGGGCGTTTAATCGCTTGATGATTTGATTTTTTTTGTGTTCCAATTCTTTGTGTTGGTAAAATAAAAAATCTTTTTCTAATATGTCTAACAATCCCTTAAAATCCAAATCCTCTTCTTGATGCTCGTAAATATTAGGAGGCAATGCCCCTAAAATATCGTTTTTAGCGACCCTGTCATTAAAACGAAAGGCTTCTATCACGCATTTTTCTTTATCTAAAATCATAAGGTTGGCTTTTTTAGGGATCATTTCTAAACGCAAAATAAAATTTTCACTTTTATAAGCTAAATCTTTAGCGCCATTGATTTCTAAAATCCGATCGTTATCAATGATGTTTGCTTGTAAAATTTTGGCGTTTCTAGTGAATTTGTTCAAACAAAAATCTAACGCTAGGGTGTTTTTTAAAACGCTCTCTGGGGGTTTTTTGGACAAACCGATATAAGGTGCGCTCAAATCTACAACAAAGGCGTGTTTTTCTTTAGAAAAAGTCTCTAATAAAAAGCTAGACGCGTTCAAGCGTTTGAGGCTAAAATGCGTTTGAGCGTTTAAAAATTCGCTGAATTTCTTTAAAAGAAAAAATTTCATTCTTGCGCCTTTAATTTTTCCTTAGCGAAAGAAATCGCGCTCTCTATATTCTCGCTCCCCCCTATCATGCGCGCGATTTCTAAAACCCTTTCTTCGTTATTAAGGGTTTTGGCAAGGCTTTTGTGGTTTTCTTTGAAGACTAAAATATGGTTTTTAGCGAGCGCTGGGATATGGACTTGGTGCGAAATGGCAAAGATTTGCGAATGGCTGCTTAAGGTTTCAAGGGCTTTAGAGACCGCCAAACTCTCTTCGCCGCTCAAATTGGAATCCATTTCATCTAACACCAACACGCCTTTAAAATCCTTTAAAAATTCCATTTCTAAAAGCATGAACGCCAGTCTCAAACGGCTGTATTCTCCAGAGCTTAAGGTTTCTAATTGGGAATTTTGCAAATTCAAAACGAGTTTTTGAGCGCCTTTTTCGCTCATGGGGGCGTCTTCTAAAACCAAACTGGGGCTTTTTAGGAGCAAATCTTTCGCTTTAGCGCTTAAAAGAGCGTTAAAACCGGCTAAATACTCTTTTCTAAAGCCGCTTATTTCTTCGCACAATTTCAAGCATTCGGTTTTTAATCGCTCTATTTCTTTGTGGTAAGTTTCGCAATGACTATCAATTTCTTTTAGGTTGTGCAATTCGTTTTTAACATGCCCTAATCGTTCTTTAGCATGCATAATACTCCCGTAATCCTTAATGATCCCACTTAGCATGCCAAGCCTTTCTAGAACTTTTTCAATGTCCAAACGCTCGCACTCTTCTAATTTAGCCTGCTCTTTTTCCAATAGAGCGCTCGCTTCTAATAAAGCGCTTTTTAAAAACTCCGCGCTATGGCCCACGCTCTCTAAAGCATGCGTGATTTTATGGGTATTTTCTAGCACCTCTAACGCCAGAGCGATTTTATCGTTCAGTTTTTCCTTACTAGAAAGCAATTTTTTTTGCTCTAAAAGGCGTTCGTATTCATCTTCTTTTAAATCCAGCCTCTCTAATTTCATTTTTTCAAAATTCAATCGTTCTTCTAAATCCTTTTGGAAACGCTTTTTATCCTCTAACAATCGCCTTTCTTTTTCTAGCTTCTCTAATCGGGTGAATTTTTCTTCAAGCGCGCCTAAAAGGGGGCTAAACGCCTTATTTTCGTTTTGGATATAGCCATCCAGTAAGGAGAGCATTAAAATATCGTTGAGTTCATTCTGGCTGAATCTATCGTTAGACAAGCGTTTAATCAAACCTTTTAATAACGCTTTGAGCGTGTTTTTAGACAGGCTTGTTTGGTTTAAAAAATAGCGCGTTTTTTCTTTTTTAATCACGCTGATGACTAAGGGTTCATGTTCATCTTCTCTAAAAATGCCGTATTCTTCAGTGTCTAAAAAAGGCGCAATCAATTCCACTTCAATGTTTGAAGCGTTGCTCTCTTTAAGCCCAAACGCCCCTAAAAGACTCGCAATAAGAACGCTTTTTCCCACCCCGCTAGCCCCACTAATCGCGCTCAAGCCGTCTTTAAACTCCAGATCCAATTTTTCAAAAACAGCGTTTTGACGCACTTTTAAGCGTGTGATTTGAGCGTTATTGAAATCTCGCATGTTTTTTACCCTTTTTATCTTTTTTTGCTAGGGCTTTCCCCCCATAAGAGCTTTTCTTTAAGCACTTTAAAATAATCCCTTGAATTTTTTTGTAAGAGCTTGGTGGTCGTGGGGCTTTTTTGAATGTATAGGGGTTGGTTGGCCTTTAAATCATAGGTGGCTTGCCCATCAATGACCACAAGAGCGTCTTCATGAGCGCAAAAATTCAAACAAAATTCCGCTCCTAACACTAAAGGGCGTTGCGTTAAAGAAAAATCGCACAAGGGCGTTAAAATATAGCTCTGGCTTAAAGCATGCACAATCGGCCCATGAGCACTCAAATTATAAGCGGTCGAGCCTAAGGGCGTGGCAATGATAAGCCCATCGCCTTTATAGGTGTTAAAGGGCGTATGGCCTGCATAAGCTTTGATGTCTAAAACCCCTAAAGCTTTTTTTTTGGCGATCACAATTTCATTGATCGCATAAAAAGAGGTTTTCCCGATACGGCCCTCTAAAGCCAGATGCTCTTCTAATTTGATCCTATCTTGCTTGAAATCTTGTAAGAAATCTTTCAAACCATTCAATTCAACCGCGCTCAAAAACCCTAAATTCCCAATTCTCACCCCAAAACATGGCTTATTGTAAGAATGCGTCATTCTTAAAGCCCCTAAAATCGTGCCATCGCCCCCTAAACATAAAAACGCATCAGCTTTTTCTATCAATCGCGCATCTTTTGCCCCATCAAGGCTATCAATCATAAAGCTTTCAAACCCCTCATCTTCTAAAAGCTTTAAAACCCATTCTTTAGCCTGCTCTAGCTTTTCAAAAAGAGGGTTTTGATAATGGGTGGGCCGCACAAACACGCCGATAGTTTGAAGTGAATCTTTCATACATACTATTGTAGCTTAAAGCTTGAAACAAAATTTTAAAAAAGGGGGTTTTAATTGCTTTTTTATCATCTTATGTAAAATTCATGAAAAGTTTTTATTTTTATTAATGTTTCATTATTTAATCGTTTTTAATTATTTTTTGGGTATTCTTTTCAAGTAACAAAAAATTATTTTTAAGGAATCACACATGAAAAAAATTTTTTCTCAATCTTTGTTAGCTTTGGTTGTTTCTGTCAATGCGCTACTAGCTATGGATGGTAATGGCGTGTTTATAGGGGCGGGTTATTTGCAAGGACAAGCCCAAATGCATGCGGATATTAATTCTCAAAAACAAGCCACTAGCGCTACTATCAAGGGGTTTGATGCGCTTTTAGGGTATCAGTTTTTCTTTGGGAAATACTTTGGCTTACGCCTTTATGGGTTTTTTGACTACGCCCATGCCAATTCTATTAGGCTTAAAAACCCTAATTATAACAACGAAGTGGTGCAATTGGCGGGTCAAGTTCTTGGGAAACAAGAAATCAATCGTTTAACGAGCCTTGCTGATCCCAAAACCTTTGAGCCAAACATGCTCACTTATGGGGGGGCTATGGATGTGATGGTTAATGTCATTAATAATGGCATCATGAGTTTGGGGGCTTTTGGTGGGGTGCAATTAGCCGGCAATTCATGGCTTATGGCGACGCCGAGCTTTGAGGGCATTTTAGTGGAGCAAGCTTTGGTGAGCAAGAAAGCCACTTCTTTCCAATTTTTATTCAATGTGGGGGCTCGCTTAAGGATCTTAAAGCATTCTAGCATTGAAGCGGGCGTGAAGTTCCCCATGTTAAAGAAAAACCCCTATATCACTGCAAAAAACTTGGATATAGGGTTTAGGCGCGTGTATTCATGGTATGTGAATTATGTGTTCACTTTCTAGGGGCGCGTCCCTAGAGCGTTAGCACGCTTTCAATGATTTGAATCAACTTTCTTTTCTTTTTTCTAAACTTGTGGGTGTCCATTCTGTGTAGCGGCACACATCGTTTTTAGTCATATCATAGCAAGTCATCACCCTGAAAGTTTTTTTATTGTCTAGCATGATAGTTTTCCCCATATAGATTTCTTTTTTCTCTTTGAAATCTTGGTTTAAAGCTTGGCTTAAAGCTTTGGTGTTTTTCTTGCCCCCTAAAAGCGTGAGGTTGGCTAAAGAATGCGTGTATAATCCTCTTTCTTCTTCGCTAAAGTCTTTCATCCATTGGCTTGAAGGATCGGGGTTTTGGGGCAAAATGCGTTCAACATGCAAATCGTCATCCATTTTAATACAAGCGGGGTTGGCGTTATCGCTCATGAAATATTCCACTAAAATGAGAATGGGTTTGACCCATGAATTTTTTTTAGCCGTTTTACCATTGATAAAGTAGAATTTCGTGTATAAGTTGCTGTCTTTTAGATTGTCCTTAAAGCGTTGCGTGATATTTTTATCATCTAAATATTCTTTTACAATAGAAGTGATGTAATCCATGCTTTTCTTTTCTTTTAAGACATTAATGATGTTGCAACAAGTTTGGCTGCGTGTGGTTTTTGTCTGCCCTGCAACCCAATCTTGGTAATAAAACTTGACTAACAATTCCTTTAAAGTCTCTATGTCTTGATCGCTATAATGGTGCAATATGCTAGCACACAAAATAACGTGCAAATAATCATCGTCTTTATACGAGAGCAAATGGGCATGCCGATCTTGCATTTCTAACACCTCACCATAAGCGTTGTAAAAATCCTCTACGCCCTTAAGGTATTCTAGGGGGGGTTTGTTAAGTATGTTGAACCAAGTAACGAGCTCTTTTTCCATTTTGTCTCTAGAAGTTACCGGATTGAGATAGGTTATACCAACTGAATAATGTCTCCATTGTTAAATCATTGTCCGAGCATTTTTGGCTTAAGGCGTTCCAACGAGACACAAATTCTTCTCGCTCATGCTCTTTAGCGTGTTTTAATAATTCCCCCTTAAAAATATCTGTCGCATTCAAAGGCAAACCCCTAGCGTTTAAAACATTAAAAATCCTTAATGCCTTGTCTATGTTTGGGCAAATGATGGTGATAAATTTAACATTAGAATACAGCCACTCAATGAAATCGTTAATGTTTTTAATCTCTTTTTTCATGAGATAGTCTTTTAAACAGATCGCATTTTTTAGGTAATTGTTCTTATTATTTTTATTCTTGCTTGCTTGAGAGTCGTTGAAATGTTCTAATGCATCTTGAAAATCATATTCAGCGTTAGACCCTATAGTGTTAAAACTCAGTCGTTTTCTTTCTGTATGCCTATCTTTCCAACCCTCTTGTAAATGTTCTAAATTCTTAGGGTCTAAACAATCATTATAAAGATCGGCTAAAACTTTTGCAAGCAGAATGAAAGTGCTTAAGCGTTGCTGGCCATCTACAACATCATAGGTTGTGGCTTTAGAATCTTTGCTGATTGCAATTAAGACTAATGAGCCGCAAAAATAATCGCCTTCTCTGTCATCTTCATAATTAAAAAACAAATCGTCTAAAAGTTTTTCGCAGTTTTCTTCTGTCCATTGATAAGGGCGTTGGTAGATGGGGATTTGATAGTAGAGTTCGTCTTTTAAAATACCTCTTAGGTGGGAATCATTGCTTTCAATTTTTGCCATAAAAACCCCTTATATTGTTTAGGATAGATTATAACATTAAAAAGTGTTTTTTTTTGAAATATTTCCACACATTAAGACGCATGGTTTATCGCCATGCTCTTTTTAAAGCTCGCTTCAAAGCTCCTTTAAAATCTCTAAAGGCGATTTGAACGCCAGATTGAACGCTTTAGCGATGCCTTCTTGGGTGATATAGCCGTTATAAGCGCTCAAGCCTCCAAGGGTGTTTGCCACGATTTTAGTGTTGGCTGTTAAAAAACCCTTCAAGCCATGCTCTAAATAATACAACAAATACGGCACGCTCGCATGGCTATAAGCCGTAGAGCTCGTTTTAGCAACAATCCCTGGCATGTTCGGCACGCCATAATGCAACAAATCCTCTTCCACATACACCGGGTTAGAATGGCTTGTCTGGTGTATGGTCTCTATGCACCCCCCTAAATCGCAAGCCACATCAATGACTACCCCTTGTTTTTGCATGTATTTTAAATGCTTTCTTAAGATCACTTTAGGGGTTTGGCTCGCTGTAACTAACACCGCTCCCACTAGACCCACCGCCCCGTTTAAGGCTTGAATGATATTGGCTTCATTCACGCTTAAAACTTCTAAATCATACAAATGATAATAAGGGTGGTTTTGCAATTTAGCGTAGTCTAATTCTAAAATCGTTACTTTAGCCCCCATTTGGCTTAAGACTTTCGCGCTCTCCATGCCAACCACACCGCCCCCAACTACGACAATTTTAGCCCTTTGCGCACCCGATAAACCCCCTAGCATGACCCCCTTACCCATAAACCCCTTAACATGCTCTAAAGCCAGTAAATAATGCTGGACTAAATGCGCGGCTAACCTCCCAGCCACCACGCTCATAGGCGCTAAAATAGGGTAATCATTTTTAGGCCCGGCAATGGTTTCAGTGCAAATAGAAGTGATTTTTTTGTCTATAAACATTTCGCACAAGCTTTTTTGATACGCTAAATCCAAGTAACTAAACAGCGTGGCTTTTTCTTTTAGCAAAGGGTATTCATGCTCTAAAGGCTCTTTGCATTTGACCACCAAATCCTGCCCCCACGCCGTTTTAGAATCCACGATTTTAGCCCCAACGCTCTCATACGCTTCGTTGCTATAACCGCTATTAGCGCCGGCGCTATTTTGAACTAAAACCTCCACGCCCTTTTGAACGATTAGTGCCACATCATCAGGCACTAAAGCCACTCGGGATTCTAAATCCATGCTTTCTTTAACTAGCCCAATAGTCATGTTAATCCTTTAAATAATAGTGTCAGTTATGATTATATTCGCTCAATAAGACTATTGGGGTGTTTTTCTATCAAAAACTTGAATGGTTTTACTCTTTTACACAATGAAATTGTTCTATTTATTATCCATTTGCTTATTAATAATTGGTTGTTAATTTTGGTTTAGAATAGAACATTAGAGGGGATTTAAAGGAGTTATAAAATGATTTTAGTAGGATTAGAAGCAGAGTTAGGAGCGTCAAAAAGAGGCACCGATAAAGGGGTTAGGCGTTTGAGAGAGGCTTTAAGCGCCACGCATGGCGATGTGATTAAAGGCATGCAAACGATCACTCAAGAGCGGTGCGTGCTTTATAAAGAGTTTAGATACGCTAAGAATTTTGAAGATTACTACCTTTTTTGTAAAGAAAATCTGATCCCTTGCATGAAAGAAGTGTTTGAAAAAAAAGAATTCCCTTTGATTTTAAGCTCAGAGCATGCGAACATGTTTGGGATTTTCCAAGCCTTTAGGAGCGTTCATAAGGACAAAAAAATAGGGATTTTGTATTTAGACGCGCATGCGGATATTCACACGGCTTATGACAGCGATTCAAAGCATATCCACGGCATGCCTTTAGGCATGGTTTTAAATCGTGTCCGTAGTGGGTTTAATCGCATGAGCGAGAGCGAAGAAAAGGCATGGCAAAAGCTTTGCTCTTTGGGGTTAGAAAAGGGAGGGTTAGAAATTGATCCTAAATGTTTGGTGTATTTTGGGGTAAGAAGCACCGAACAGAGCGAAAGAGATGTGATTAGGGAATTGCAAATCCCTTTATTTAGCGTGGATGCGATAAGAGAAAACATGCAAGAAGTGGTTCAAAAAACCAAAGAATCATTAAAAGCGGTGGATATTATTTATCTCAGTTTGGATTTGGACATTATGGATGGCAAGCTTTTCACTTCTACCGGTGTGCGTGAAAATAACGGGCTGAGTTTTGATGAGCTCAAGCAATTACTGGGTTTGCTTTTAGAAAGTTTTAAAGACCGATTAAAAGCGGTTGAGGTAACCGAATACAACCCCACGGTGAGTATAAAACACAATAACGAAGAAGAAAAGCAGGTTTTAGAGATCTTAGATCTCATCATCAATAGCTGTAAAATTAAAGATAAGAAGCACTCTTTTGCAAGGAGTTACTGATCGCTTTTCAAACCAAACGATAAAAGGTTGAAAAAGTTGAAAAATGAAACTAGCAACAAGAGGTGCTAAGAAAGAATGAGAGTAAAATGCTTTTGATCAAGAATTTTAAGACTAAAAATTGTAATATACACAAACATAAAAAAGTAATAATCTAGGGCAAGCGCTTTTGAGATCATTTAAAGCTTAGGCCTAGATTATCAGCTTATGTTTTGTTCTATAAGGGGCGGTGTTTAGATGAAAAGTTAAACCGCTTTTAGCGTCAAAGAGTGTCTTGTGTGTTTTGAGAACGCATATAGGCTCGTTGTGTGTCAAAAATGGGGATTTTTCACTAGAGATTGAGTAAAATCAGCAAAATCAAAAAAAAAAAAAAAGATTTTCATGGGATTAATAAAATTTTAAGAATTTTTATGATAAAATTCCGCACATTATTAAGTTTTTTTTGTTTTTATTACTTAATAATTGGCGTTCGTTATTGGTGTGATTTTACTTGAAAAATTTAAACCATTTTTCAATCTCTCAAAACATTAAGGAGTTTGTGTTGCATAAAAAAGTTCTATTGGCTTTGACTGCCAGCTTGATTTGCCAAGAGTCTTTGTTCGCTAAGGAAAAAGATTACACTTTGGGCAAGGTTTCTACTGCCGGCAAAAAGGATAGATCTGATTATTCTGGGCAGGTCAATTTGGGTTATAGCGGGATTACCGCGCCTAAGAGTTGGCAAGATGAAGAAGTGAAAAAATACACAGGAAGCCGCACGGTGATCTCTAATAAAGCGCTCACCCAACAAGCTAACCAAAGCATTGAAGAAGCTTTACAGAATGTCCCGGGTCTGCAAATTAGGAATGCGACAGGTGTAGGGGCTATGCCTACTATCCAAATCCGTGGCTTTGGAGCTGGGGGTTCAGGGCATAGCGATGCGACGCTGATGTTAGTCAATGGTATTCCTGTTTATATGGCCCCCTACGCTCACATTGAGCTAGACATTTTCCCCGTTACCTTTCAAGCCATTGATCGCATTGATGTGATCAAGGGTGGAGGCAGCGTGCAATACGGGCCTAACACTTATGGGGGTATTGTCAATATCATCACTAAGCCTATCCCTAATCAATGGGAAAACCAAGCGGCTGAAAGGATCACTTATTGGGCTAAGGCTAGAAACGCTGGGTTTGCCGCTCCTCCTGATAAAACCGGCGATCCTTCTTTCATCAAGTCTTTAGGCAACAACCTCCTCTATAACACTTATGTGAGGAGTGGAGGGATGATCAATAAGCATGTGGGTATCCAAGCGCAAGCTAACTGGGTTAGAGGACAAGGCTTTAGGGACAATAGCCCCTCTAACATTTCAAACTATTGGCTAGATGGAGTCTATGACATCAATGAAAACAATGGGATTAAAGCCTATTACCAATACTACGATTTTGCTATCGCTCAACCAGGATCACTCAGCGAGCAAGATTACAAAATAAACCGCTTCGCTAATTTGCGCCCCTTAAACCAAAAAGGCGGGCGTTCACAACGCTTTGGGGCTGTGTATGAAAACCGCTTCGGGGATTTAGACAAAGTGGGCGGGACTTTTAGCTTCACTTACTATGGGCAGTTGATGACTAGGGATTTTCAAGTGAGCTCTAGCTACAATAGCGCTAACATGGTTACTTGTTTTAGCGAAGCGGCATGCAGGGCGGCAGGACTTCCGGCAGGGTATAACTTGGCTGTGCCTTATTATGCCACTAACTACAATGGCTGGGCAGAAGTAGAAAACCCTGTGCGCTCCATTAACAACGCTTTTGAGCCTAAAGTGAATTTGATCGTCAATACCGGGAAAGTCAAGCAAACCTTTATCATGGGCTTGCGTTTCATGACCACCACTTTTTTACAGCGCCAATACTTAAACACCAATGAATGCGCCACCAAAACGAGCGGTGAGGGGGCAGGATTCTTGTGTGAGGGCGCTAATGTGATGAGCGGTTGGAAACCTCACATCAAGCATGGCGTTTATAGAAACTGGAATAACTGGCGTAACAATTACACAGCGGTTTATTTGAGCGATCGCATTGAAGCTTGGGATGGGCGCTTTTTCATCGTGCCTGGTTTGCGCTACGCTTTTGTGCAATACAACAACGAAAATGCGTCTAACTGGATGCAAATCCCTGAGAAGGATTTAAGAAAAATCAAGCACATGAACAATTGGATGCCCTCAACCAACATTGGCTTTATCCCCGTGCAAGGCGATCACAATGTGCTTACCTACTTTAACTACCAACGCTCTTTCGTCCCGCCTCAATTAGACGTTTTGAGCTATGGAGGAGCGGAGTATTTTACCCAGCACTTTGACACGGTGGAAGCAGGAGCGCGCTACACCTATAAGGATAAATTCAGCTTCAATGCGGACTACTTCAGGATTTGGGCGCGCGATTTTGCCACCGGGCAGTATTCAGTCTATACAAGCGGTCCCATGAAGGGTAATGTGCGCCCCATTAATGGCTATTCTCAAGGCGTGGAGCTGGAATTGTATTACAGGCCTATTAGAGGGTTGCAATTCCATGCCGCTTTCAACTACATTGACACTCGTGTAACCAGCCATGGCCCTTTAACCGACTTGAACGGGGATGTGCTAAAAGGGACTAGCTATAACAAGCATTTCCCTTTTGTAAGCCCTTTCCAATTCATTCTTGACGCTCGTTACAATTGGCGTAAAACCACCATCGGTATTTCTAGCTATTTTTACAGCCGTGCTTATAGCGGGATTAGCAACAGTGCAGCAGGAGGCTATTATGGGATGCAATATTATAGTGGGGGGAACAACTATGAAAGCGTTCTTAATAGCGGTTATCAATGCGAAGCTTGGTGTATGACCCAACATGAAGGGCTCTTGCCTTGGTATTGGGTGTGGAATATCCAAGTGAGCCAAATTTTCTGGGAAAACGGGAGACACAGAGTTACAGGAAGCTTGCAAATCAATAATATCTTCAACATGAAGTATTATTTTACAGGGATTGGCTCTAGCCCTGCAGGCTTGCAACCTGCGCCTGGAAGATCGGTTACAGCGTATTTGAACTACACTTTCTAAAGGCTTTAAAAAGGAGGGGGTTATTGCGCGATGATGAGCCGCTCAAATTAGCCGCTTAGCGATTTTATTGAAATGATGAAATCTTCATTTAAGAACGCTCCAAATAAGTTTCTTTGAGGCTGGCCTTAGCCCTTTGCCAATTGGGCAAATACAAACTCAGCAAATCCCTAAAATATTCGTTATGGTGGCGCGTTTTTAAATGCAATAATTCATGCACAACCACATATTCAATGCCCTTTCTAGGCACTTTAGCCAATTCCAAATTGAAAAGCAAGGCGCGTTTAGCAATGTTGCAACTCCCCCATATCCGTTTCATTTTTTGGATTTTAAAGCTTTGTATGCTTTCGTTTAAAATCTTTTCATACCGGTTGATGCAGGTTTGTATTTTCTCTCTTAAAACTTGTCTGTAATAGTTTTCTAACACTTTTAAGCGGTTTTCTAAGCTTGTTTTTTGATGGACATGCAAGATTAAATATTTAGGGTTTTGGAGGACGAAGTGTTTTTTTGTGGTGTGTTCAATCTTTAACAAATAGCGTTTCCCAAAAAGATAATGGCTTTCTCTTTCTAGCATTCCTCTTTGGCTTTGTCTGTTTTGGTTTAAAAAATTTTGTTGCTGTTCTTTTATCCAATGGAGTCTTTTGATCAAAGAAAGCCTGAGACTCTCATCGTTTAAAGCTAGGGGGCAAGACACATGCACAGAGCCATCAGGCGGGCAAACGCTAATGTGTAAATGCTTAATATCCTTTTTTTCTATGGCGATGTTGGTATCGTTTAAAGTCAAACAATAAGCGTTCATTAATGATACTCGTCTATGTGTTTGGCTAAATTGAAGGTGTTTTCTAACAAACCCTCATCGTTTATGATTTTTCTTAAAGCGATTTTAAGGTTTTTTTCTTTTTGATTATGCCCCACCCAACCATCTTTTTTATTACCCCTGATGCATGCGTCTGTTTCTAGGGCTAAGGCTTCATTTCCATCTAAATTATCATAGAGGGTTTTTAAAGCGTTAGTGTTGATCTTTTTAGGGTAATTTCTATCTTCTTTATGGATAACTTTTTTGGCTAAATGTTGGATTTGTTGCAAGTATTCTAAATAAGTTAATTTCTTTTCCCTAAACTGGAAAATCAAATCGTTTAAAAGCGAAGATAATTTTTCGTAATACTTAGGATCGCTCGCTTCTTTTTCTATAATGCGTTTTTTAGTGTTGTTAGCGATGCTTTCTGCCATAGAGCTTTCATTTTTAAACGCTTGAGACAGCTCCTTATTGAAATCATTAATATCCATTTGGGCTAAAACTTCGCACAACCCTTGATCTTCTATTTTGATTAGCGTCTTGCTGTCCGTGGCTTTAATGTAAGCGTCTAAGATCCGGCGCATCTCTTCGCTATAGCTTTTTAAATCCACGCTATCCCCACTGCTTAAGCTAACCACTTTTTGTAAATGCCTATAAAATTCCGCTTCTTGTTTGATTTGTTGCATTTCTTCTTTAGAATAAACGGGCTTTTCTAAATGGTTCAATTCCACAAACATTCTTAAAAACGCGCCAACAAGCTGGTAAAACAACCGCCTTTTTTGAGCGTTTTTTTCTAAATCATTCCCGCAAAAATAAGCGATATAATCCATTTCATCTTTTGGCTCTTTCACGCTTTCACCAAGCGATCTTAACTGATCTCTAGCTTCTTCTAATTTTTTCTTAATCTTTTGGGCTTTGTCAGAAATAAGCCCTTGAATGTCTTCTCTTTCATAGTTTTCAAACGCTTTATTGGTGTAATCGCTGTGCACTTCTTGCAGGCTATCAAACAAATCGCTATAGTCTATGATGCAGCCAAAATCCTTATCTTCACCATCCAGTCTATTCACCCTGCACACCGCTTGAAAAAGCCCATGATCTTGCATTTTCTTATCAATGTATAAATAAGTGAGGCTTGGCGCATCAAAACCGGTCAATAGCTTATCCACCACGATCAATAGCTTCATTCTATTAGGCTCATTAATAAAACGATCTTTAACTTTTTCTTCAAACTCTTTAATTTTATTGAGGGCTTTTTTCTCATCTTTTTCATCAAAAAAGTTTTGCAGCATTTTACAATAAGCGCGGTATTTATAACTCTCTTCGCTCTCATCGCTCCCGCAATCTTTCAGATCAGCGATATTGGGTTCATAGCTTGTGATCACAGCCACCTTATCCTTTAATTCTGTTTCTAAAAAGAGTTCAAAATACTGGCATGCGTTATACACGCTTTCAGCCACTAGCATGGCATTCCCCTTTTCACTCCTTAATCGTGGGAGTTTTGCCATATCCAATACAATATCTTGCACAATGCGAGCTAATCTGTCTTTAGTGGAAAAAACTTTTTGCAAATTAACCCATTTCTTTTTAAGCTCTGTTTTAGCTATATCGTTCAAGCATTGGGTTTTCAATTCAAAATATTCGTCTAGCTTTTCAGGGCTACTGACATATTGATCCACGCTTCTGGCTTCATAATTTAAATCTAGCACCACCCTATCGCTAACGGCTTCATTAAATTTATAGCAATGGATATAATTCCCAAACACTTCCTGGCTTGTCTTTTTATCTTGTTTCAACAAAGGCGTGCCGCTAAAGGCGATAAAAATCGCATTAGGGAGCAGGCTTTTCATGGCTTTATGCAATTTAGCGCTTTGGGTTCTGTGGCATTCATCCACTAAAACAACCCATTCCTTTAAAACAGGTTGCTTTTTTAAATCTTCTAAGTCGTTATCATCAAATTTATGCACAAGCGATCCGACCAAAAATTCCTTATTTTCAAACAGCGCACTCAACAAATCCTTCTTGCTGTCTGCGCGATAAAGATCCTCGCCTATTCCTTGAAACACGCCTTTAATTTGAGCGTCTAATTCCCTCCTATCTATAACGATTAAAACCCTCGCTTGTTTGATATTTCTTCTTAGCCATCTAGTAAGCCACACCATAGTCAAGCTCTTGCCGCTGCCTTGCGTGTGCCAGATAATCCCCCCTTCTTTTCTTTGGATAAATTCTTGCGTTTTTTTAATTGCAAAATACTGATGGAATCTGGCGCATTTCTTTTTCCCCTTATCAAAAATCAAAAAATCATGGATAAATTCTAAAAACCTTTCTTTTTTTAAAAAGCATTCAATCGTCTCAAACAAATTTTTTAAAACGCCCTCTTCTTTCCAAGAAAGGTAGTATTTTTCTTCAGTCTCTATGACGCCATACCTTAGCCCTTGACTTTCATTGCCCGCCATAACCAATTGGATCGTTTTAAAAAAATCTCTAATAAATTCTTTCTTTTGGTTGTCTAAATTTTGCCTGATAGCGCTTTCTACGCTCACGCTGGATTTTTTCAATTCTAGCACCCCTAAAGCGATCCCATTAACGTAAAGCACCACATCCGGCCGCTTTGCGTTTGGCCCTTTAACGCTCACTTCTTCAGCCACGCTAAATTCATTCTCAGAAATATCTTTCCAATCAATGAGCCAAGTCGTTTGAGTGTTTTCATTCTTCTGGCTTATTTTAGTTTTCACGCCATAAATTAAAAGCTCGTAAAATGTTTGATTCGCTTCGTATAAGTCGTTTTTTAAAGCGTTATGGATTTTATGCTCAATTCTTTGCCACCTTTCAGGCTCAATTTTTTGATTTTTAATTAGCCATGCTTTCAGGCTTTCTTTATTGATGTTTTCATTATCGCTCTTTGTTAAATCCCCTAAATACGCATAGCCCATGCTTTTAAAAGTTTCTATGACTTGTTTTTGAACTTCTTTTTCTGTTTTCATCATAAACCCCTTAAGAACGCTTTTTATCGCTTTATATTATAATCCTAAAAACAAAATAGGGCGGTTAAAATGGCGATCAAAAAAAGCGAATTGTATAGCTCTTTATGGGCTGGAGCGGATAGTTTAAGGGGCGGAATGGATGCGAGCGAGTATAAAAACTATGTTTTGAACCTGCTTTTCTTAAAATACATCAGCGATAAAGCCAGAAACAATAACTTTAGCGAAATAGAAGTGCCACAAGGGTGCTTTTATGAAGACATTCTCGCTTTAGAGGGCGATAAAGAAATAGGCGACAAGCTCAATAAAATCATCGCCAAGATTGCAGATCAAAACGAATTAAAAGGCGTGATTGACAGCGTGGATTTTAACGATAACACTAAACTTGGCGAGGGTAAAGCGATGATGGACACCCTTTCTAATTTGGTTAAAATCTTTGCGGATTTAAGTTTGGGCGCGCATGGGGCTTTAGACGATGATTTATTGGGCGACGCTTACGAATACTTAATGCGCCATTTCGCCAGCGAGTCCGGTAAATCCAAAGGGCAGTTTTACACCCCTAGCGAAGTTTCGCTTTTATCGTCCCTTTTGCTTGGCATTGATGCAAACACCAGACAGGATAAAAGCATCTATGATCCCGCTTGCGGGAGCGGTTCGTTATTATTAAAAGCTTCTAGTTTAGCCGGTGAAAAAGGTTTAACTATCTATGGTCAAGAAAAAGACATTTCCACCACAGCCCTTTGTAGAATGAATATGATCTTACACAATAGCGCTACTGCTGATATTGCCAAAGGGGGTTCTAGCACCCTTTCTAACCCCCTTTTTACTACTGAAAATGGCATGCTAAAAACCTTTGACTATGTCGTGGCTAACCCTCCCTTTAGCTTGAAAAACTGGACTGATGGGCTAAGCATAGACCCTAAAAGCAAGCAAGTCATTAACGATAGCTTCAATCGTTTTGAAGACGGCACACCCCCTGAAAAAAACGGCGATTTCGCTTTTTTGCTCCACATCATCAAATCCTTAAAAAACACAGGCAAAGGGGCAGTGATTTTACCCCATGGGGTGCTATTTAGGGGGAATGCTGAGGGTGCAATCAGAAAAAATCTTTTAACAAAAGGCTATATTAAAGGCGTGATAGGCCTAGCCCCTAATCTTTTTTATGGCACTTCCATTCCTGCATGCGTGATCGTTTTAGACAAAGAAAACGCGCGCGCCAGAAAGGGCGTTTTCATGATAGATGCGAGCAAGGATTTTAAAAAAGACGGCAATAAAAACCGCTTGAGGGAACAAGATGTCCAAAAAATGATAGACACTTTTAACGCTTACAAAGAAATCCCTTATTATTCCAAAATGGTAAGCCTAGAAGAAATTAGCGCTAACGACTATAACTTGAATATCCCGCGCTACATTGCCGCCAAACCAGAATCAGAAAAAGACTTGTTCGCTTTAATCAACAGCCACAAAGCTAGTTATTTGCCCAAAAACGAAATAAAAGCCTACGCCCCTTATTTTCAAGTGTTTAAAGAGCTTAAAAACACGCTTTTTAAAAAGAGCGATAAAGAGAGTTATTACGCTTTAAAAACAGAATGCGAAAACATTAAAGAATTAATCATTCAAAGCTCAGAATTCCAAACCTTCCACGCTTCTGTTTTAAACGCTTTTGACCGATTGGATTTATTTGAAACTTTTGACCATTTAGAGCCAGGTTTTAACCCAAAAACCCTAATAGAAAGCGTTTGCTCAAAAGTTTTAAAAGAATTTGAAAAAATAGAAATTTTAGACAAATACGGCGTGTATCAGCTCTTTAAAGATTACTACAACGAAGTTTTACAAGACGATTGGTTCCTTCTTTCATTCAATGATTTTTTGAGCGCTAAAGAATTGAGGGAATTAACCCCCCTAAAAGACAAAAACAAAAAAGCCAACTATTTAGAGGAGCCGGATTTTGTCATTCAAAAAACCCACTACAAAAGCGATCTAATCCCTAAAAACCTGATCAAACAACGCTTTTTTGAAAAAGAAGCGAAAGAATTAGAAGAACTAGAAAACGCCCTTAATGAAAAAGAGGCCAATTTTGAAGAATTTATAGAAGAGCATTCTAACGAAGAAGGGCTTTTTTATGAATTGAAAATCAATGAAAGCGTTTTGAAAAAAGAGCTAAAAAACGCCACCGATTCAGAAGATAAAAAAATCCTAAAAACCGCTTTAGAATTGCTAGAAGCTAAAAACAAGGTGCTAAAAATGAAAAATAAAGCTTATGAGGAGTTGGAATTAAAAGCGTTCCACCAGTATAAAAACTTAGAATTGGGTGAAATTAAGGATCTCATCATCCAAGACAAATGGCTTAAGAGCCTAAAAAACGCCCTAGAAAACAAAATTTTAAAACGCATCAACGCTTTTATTAGCGCCCTTAATGGAATCATTCAAACTTACTCTAACAGCTTGTTAGAACTAGACAAAGAAGTCAAAGAGAGCGAATCAAAAGTTTTAGAGCATTTGAAAGATTTGGGGTTAATGGGGTGACAGAACGCATGGACGCATTAACAACGCCCTTAAATTGGCAAAAAGTAAGGCTTGGGGATATTGCCGAGATTATTGGCGGAGGCACACCTAGCACTCAAATAACATCATTTTGGAGTGGCAGTATTAATTGGTTCACGCCTACAGAAATAGGCATAACAAAATATGTTTATAAAAGTCAGCGAACAATCACGCCATTAGGGTTAAAAAAGTCAAGCACTAAACTTTTACCTATAGGAACAATCTTATTGACAAGTCGTGCTAGCATTGGAGATTGTGCCATTCTTTGATTTTATCTAAAATGTCTTTAGGGGCAGTGATTAAGCTTATTTTTTGTTATAAATTAGAGGGGGTAATATTAGATTTAAAGCGCATCAATTTCAAATCCTATTATCCCAATAATAAAAATGCATTATTTATCAACAATAAAAAAATCCATTATCTAGTGCCTCAAAGGTTCATATTGCTTTAAACTTGCTATGGACGATTAGAAATCGCGCGTATCATTGGGAAAACTTACTCAAAACCAAACCAAACAACCGCCCACGCATTACGACTTATTTCACTGGGTTAAAAGACAATGATAGGGCAAAAATGCCTATGAATATAAGTGTAGAACCAAGTAAAATCGTCTTGTTTTTAGATGATTTAACTAAAAGCATTGGGAATAAAGACTTGGAAAATTTAAGTGGTTTGTGAAAAGGTGGGCTTCGGTTAGCCCATTGAATGTAAGCATATTATAACTCAAAAATCAAAATAAATCAAATTTTTTAATGGAATAAAGCCCTTAAAATCAAAAAGCGCTTCTTTTTCTTTGCTATAATCAGTCTCAAAAAACCAACTTTTTTAAAACAAAGGAATGATTATGCAAGAGATTTTTTTATGTTCTATTTCCAATGTGCGCAGTGGGGATTGCAAGGAAGATTGCGCTTATTGCACGCAAAGCTCACACCATCAAGGAGCGATCAAGCGCTATAAATTTAAAGATGAAAAAGTGGTTTTACAAGAGGCTAGAGCGTTAAGACAATTAGGGGCTTTAGGGTTTTGTCTGGTTACTTCAGGGCGCGAATTAGACGATGAAAAATGCGAATACATCGCTAAATTAGCTAAAGCCATCAATCAAGAAGAATTGGGCTTGCATCTAATCGCATGCTGCGGGCGCGCGGATTTGGAGCAATTAGAATTTTTAAGAGATGCGGGCATCCATAGCTATAACCACAATTTAGAGACTTCGCAAAATTTCTTCCCTAAGATTTGTTCCACGCACACATGGGAAGAAAGGTTTATCACATGCGAAAACGCTTTAAGGGCGGGGTTAGGCTTGTGCAGTGGGGGGATTTTTGGGCTTAATGAGAGCTGGGAAGATCGGATTGAAATGCTTAGAGCGCTAGCTTCGCTCTCTCCGCACACCACGCCGATTAATTTTTTCATTAAAAACCCGGTATTGCCCATTGATGCAGAGACTTTAAGTGCAGATGAAGCCCTAGAATGCGTGCTTTTGGCTAAGGAATTTTTGCCTAACGCTAGGCTTATGGTGGCTGGGGGGCGTGAAGTGGTGTTTAAAGATAATGACAAAAAGGAAGCCAAGCTTTTTGAATACGGCATCAATGCGGTGGTGCTAGGGGACTATTTGACCACCAAAGGCAAAGCCCCTAAAAAAGATATAGAAAAACTGCTCTCTTATGGCTTGACAATGGCGACAAGCTGTCATTAATGAGAGAACTTTTTAAAAGCGTTAGAGGGTTTTTTCGCCTTCTTAGAATGATTTTCCCCAAGCGTCTGAAAAACGCCTTTTTGGGCTTGAGCGAATTGTTTTACTACGCTTCTAGCTTGAGTTTTTATACGATTTTGTCTTTATCGCCTATTTTGTTGTTTGTGTTTAGTCTTTTTGTGTCTCATTACCTGCAAGCGCACAGCGGTGAAATGGAAGCCTTGATTTTCCCTAACGCTCCTAAACTCATTGGCGCGATTAAGGATTTTTTAGAAAATTTTAAAAAAACAGACATGACTTTAGGCACGCTTGAAGAGGTGTCTATTGTGGTGGCGTTAGTGCTTTTTTGTGAAAACTACCGCTCCATCGCGTCAAAAATTTTTCAAGCAAAGCCTAGAGATTATGCGCATTTTAAGGGTAAAGAAATCTTTTTATTTTGGGGGTTTGGCACGACTTTAGTGTTTTTATTCGCTCTGCCTTTGGTGGTGTTTTTTGATATTAAGATCCAAGTGTTTTTTGAAGATAAAAATTCAAATTTGTTGCATGTTTTAAGATGGATAGGCACTTATGCGTTTTTTTTGATCCTTTTTACCATCCCTACGAATAAGGTGTTTAAACATTATTTTTGGGTGTTTTTATGGGTGTTTTTTACGAGCGTTTCTTGGCATGTGTTAAAATGGGCTTTCACTTATTATGTGTTGTATAATCGCACTTACCATGAGCTGTATGGGAGCGTTTCTATTTTGTGGTTTTTGATGAGCTGGGTGTATGTGAGCTGGCTTGTGATTTTAATTGGCATGTATGGGTGCAAGGTGTGCGATGCATTCGATCCTAAAGAAGTGTTTAAGAAATTTTTAGGCTTTTTTAAAAAAGAAACTTGATGAAAAAGTTTTCTTTTAGATCGGTTCTAAAAATCTAAAACACAAAAACCATTTAAACCCCCAAAACCCCAACTAAAAAAGTTAAAAACAAAAGAAATAAAAAGCAACACCAGCAAAATAAAAGAATAAAATCTAAAACGCTAAAAGTGTTTTTTACAATCAAACTAAAGGGCTTGGTTGTAGGGCGATAACTTTTTAAAGAATAAAACTTTCTAAAAACATTTCTTATCGCTCTTTAGATTTTAAGTGCAGTTTAGGGATTTTAAAAAACTTCATAAACTTCCTTTTAAAAGAATCTTAGATAAGAGTTCTATAAATAATTACATTCGCTAAAGAATAAAACTTTTTTCTTAAATCCATGTTTAATTGATGCGGACTCTTTTCTCACCAAAGGTATTAAACTTCCTAAAAAATTGGATTTTAGATCTTATGTTATGATTTCAAGTTTTATTTTATCGCTTCAGATTTTATTTTATGATTTTGGATTTTATTTTGCCACCAAACTCGCTTTTTTAAAAACCCTAAAAACTTTGAATAAAAAATAAAAGAATAAAAAACCCACCAAACAAACAAAAACAATCAATACAAGCTCTCAAAGATGCTTATAAAAATAAAACCCTAAAGCAAACCAACAACATTGAAACCAAACACTAAACAAACAAAACAATGAGTCAATAATGAAATAAGATAAAAAGCAAGACTAAAAAAACATTTCCCTATCCCTGCACCGACCTACATTCCCACTCTTGAAAAGAGCAGTATTATCAGCGATGAAGAGCTTGACTTCCAGGTTCGGAATGGTTAACTGGGTAGTTCCTCTTCTCTAAAGGCACAAGGAAAAGGGAGCTAAAGATAAATCGCATTTACCCTTAACTCCCCTTTCTCTTTATAGGGAGCTGTTTTTTAACAAAGAAGATAGCTAATAGCCTTTAACTTTAAAAAGAATGGATAATATCTCATTTCCAATTAAAGTTTAATCTTATAAAAGTCTTCATAAAACTCCAACTCTCTTACACTCAGTAAGGCAGTGGTAACCCATTCGCGCTTATTGCCGTTATCTTATCAAAAAGCAAAAAACAAGCCAAACGCTCTATTAGTAGTAGTCAGCTAAACGCATTACTGCGCTCACACATCTACCCTATCAAGCACATAGTCTTTGTGCGAGCTTCAGGGAAAGTTCATCTTGGAGTTGGCTTCCTGCTTAGATGCTTTCAGCAGTTATCACATCCGTGTGTAGCTACCCAGCGATGCTCTTGGCAGAACAACTGGTGCACCAGTGACACGTCCATCCCGGTCCTCTCGTACTAGGGACAGCTCTCCTCAACTTTCCTACGCCCACGGCAGATAGGGACCGAACTGTCTCACGACGTTCTGAACCCAGCTCGCGTACCGCTTTAATGGGCGAACAGCCCAACCCTTGGGACCGACTACAGCCCCAGGATGCGATGAGCCGACATCGAGGTGCCAAACCTCCCCGTCGATGTGAGCTCTTGGGGGAGATCAGCCTGTTATCCCCGGGGTACCTTTTATCCTTTGAGCGATGGCCCTTCCACACAGAACCACCGGATCACTATGACCGACTTTCGTCTCTGCTTGACTTGTATGTCTTACAGTCAGGCTGGCTTGTGCCATTACACTCAACTTGCGATTTCCAACCGCAATGAGCCAACCTTTGCAAGCCTCCGTTACTTTTTAGGAGGCGACCGCCCCAGTCAAACTACCCACCAAGCATTGTCCTGCCTGTGGATAACACAGGCCAGTTAGCTAACAGAAACATCAAGGGTGGTATCTCAAGGATGGCTCCATAAGAGCCAAAGCCCTTACTTCAAAGCCTCCCACCTATCCTGCGCATGATATTCCCATTAGCAGTGCTAAGTTGTAGTAAAGGTCCACGGGGTCTTTCCGTCTTGCCGCGGGTAGGAGGAATTTTCACCTCCACTACAATTTCACTGAATCTCTGGTTGAGACAGCTCCCATCTCGTTACGCCATTCATGCAGGTCGGTATTTAACCGACAAGGAATTTCGCTACCTTAGGACCGTTATAGTTACGGCCGCCGTTTACTCGGGCTTCAATTCAACGCTTCATCTTGCGACTGACGCATCCTCTTAACCTTCGAGCACCGGGCAGGCGTCACACCTTATACTTCCTCTTACGAGTTGGCAAAGTGCTGTGTTTTTGGTAAACAGTCGGGAGGGACTCTTTGCTGAGACCACATCGCTGTGGCACACCTTATCGCGAACTTACGGTGCTAGTTTGCAGAGTTCCTTAACCAGAGTTCTTTCACGCGCCTTAGAATACTCATCTCATCTACCTGTGTCGGTTTGCGGTACGGACGACTATGGATATGCTTAGAGACTTTTCTTGGCACGACGGTATCAGCGATTCTCCCTTTGTCCTAAAAGGACTCAAAGAGCCTGTTTGGGTTTCAAATACAGAGGTGGATTTGCCTTCCCTCCAATCTACGCCCTTAGACTAGCGCTTCCATCAGCTAGCTCGCTTAACCCTATGCGTCCCCCCATCACGCTCCACAGTCGGTATTGGAATATTAACCAATTTGCCATCACCTACCCCTTTCGGACTCGGCTTAGGACCCGACTAACCCTACGATGACGACCATCGCGTAGGAAACCTTAGATTTACGGCGGATACAATTCTCATATATCTTATCGTTACTCATTCCTGCATGCTCACTTCATACCGCTCCAGCACTCCTTACCGGTATACCTTCAACGCTGGTATGAACGCTCTTCTACCACTGTGTTTAACACAATCTACAAATTCGGTGTCTATCTTAGCCCCGTTATATTTTCAGCGCATGACCACTAGACCAGTGAGCTGTTACGCTTTCTTTAAAGGATGGCTGCTTCTAAGCCAACCTCCTGGTTGTTTGAGTAGCCACACATCTTTTTCCACTCAGAATAGAACTTAGGGACCTTATTTGGTAGTCTGGGTTGTTCCCCTTTTGACGATTGATTTTATCACCCACCGCCTGACTCCCAAGATACGATAAAAGGTATTCGAAGTTTGATAGGGTTTGGTACCGCGGCGAGCAGCCCTAGCCCAATCAGGGCTCTACCCCCTTTTATTATCACTTGAGGCTATACCTAAATATATTTCGAAGAGAACCAGCTATCACTAAGTTTGTTTGGCCTTTCACCCCTATCCACAGCTCATCCCAACCCGTTTCAATGGGTACGAGTTCAGTCCTCCACGCGCTATTACACGCGTTTCAACTTGGCCATGGATAGATCACTTAGCTTCGGGTCTGCAGCATCTGACTTGTTCGCCCTATTAAGACTCGCTTTCGCTACGGCTTCGCATTCGCTTAACCTTGCCAGATACCACAACTCGCAGGATCATTATGCAAAAGGCAGTCCATCACCCTGATAAATCATAGGGCTCTGAATGATTGTAAGCAGATGGTTTCAGGTTCTATTTCACTCCGCTCACTGCGGTTCTTTTCACCTTTCCCTCACGGTACTTGTTCGCTATCGCTCAAAGAGTAGTATTTAGGGTTGGAGAGTGGTCTCCCCGGCTTCAACCTGGATTTCTCGTGTCCTGGCCTACTCTGGATACTGCTACCTAAGAACGCCTTGTCGCATACAAGGCTATCACTTTCTATGGCTTACCTTTCCAGGTAACTCTGCTAAAGCGTTCTCTTGGATGTTGCAGTCCTCAACCCCGAATGCAAGCACTCGGTTTGCCCTTTTCCCCGTTCGCTCGCCACTACTTAGGGAATCTCGTTGATTTCTTTTCCTCTAGTTACTGAGATGTTTCACTTCACTAGGTTCGCTCTCTATTAAAGAGTAACTAATATCTCTATTAGTTGGGTTGCCCCATTCGGACATCTACGCATCAAAGCTCCTTGACAGCTCCGCATAGCTTATCGCAGTCTAGTACGTCCTTCATCGCCTCTCTTTGGCAAGGCATCCGCCATCTGCTCTTAAAAGCTTGTTTTAAATTTTAAAATATCCTTTAAAACCCGCCCTTTTTATAATGAATAACGACAATTGCACGAATATTCTTCAGCGCTACCACTGCCTTAATGAATATAAGACAGAGTTGTTGTAGTTTTACTTTACTTTTACATAGGCTATTAACAACGTTAAATCAAATAACTTCGTTTTTCTTTAAAAACTTGCTATAATCACTCTGTTAAACCCTTTAAAGAAGACTAAAAATGCTTGATCCCTAATCTTTTTATAACGCTCAAGTTTTACCAGTTGGTGGGCTTTATATTAAAGCTTTTAGCTTGTAGAACTTGCTTGAGTGGTTTCAAATTAAAGAACTTTTTAAAGCTTGTCTTTAAAAACGAAATGTAATTATAGACATGCAATGCTTAAAGTTTGCTTAAAGTTTTTGGGATTTGAAAGAAATTTTAGAGTTTGAAAGAAATGGATAAAAATGATTGGAAATGATGGGAATGGGGGGTTAAAAAATAAAGCTTTAAATAAATAAAGCTTTAAATAAATAAAGCTTTAAATAAATAAAGCTTTAAGATAAATTAAGATAAAACACATCATTAAATAAAACATTTCATCAAATAAACGCATCATAAGATAAAAAGATAAAACGCATCATTGAAATAAAACGCATCATAAGATAAAATAATAAAAACGCATCATTAACCATTGATTGAATACCACTAGATAAAATACCCCATGTCATCTTTTTTTCAAAAAAGGGGTAGAAATGGCATTCAACCATTCAACCATTCAACCATTCAACCATCCAATCATCCAATCATTCAATCATTCAACCATCCGATCATTCAAGCAATCAAGCAATCAAGCAATCAAGCAATCAAGCAATCAAGCAATCAAGCAACGCTACCATACTTTTATCACTTTTACCAAAATCCGCTTAAAAATCCCCTACTTTTTATTATTCCCTCTTTTATTTCTCTTTTCATTCCCCCTTTCATTAACCCACACCGCAATCTTTTTAAAAAATTTGATTCGATAAGCCCCATTTTTCAATCAGTGGGGCTTACAGAGTTAAATTCAAAGGAGAGATGATGGCAAAAATAGATGTAGAATTAAAAAAACTCCATCAAATTTTAGTGGATCGTGATTATTTTTACCAAGTTCCCGATTACCAACGCCCTTATGTGTGGGATAAGGATCATTTAGGGGCTTTGATTGATGATCTGGTGGGCAGCTACACAAACAATAGAGAAGATGAGTATTTTTGCGGCTCTATTGTGATCGTTGAAAACCAAAAAGATAAAAGATGGGATGTTGTGGATGGCCAACAGCGGTTAACGAGTTTTATCATTCTGGCTTGCACGATTTTAAGGCTTTATAAACATAGTCTTGGGCAAGAATCTAAAGATTTTATTGAAGATAGTATTTATGACAGATACGATAAAGAAAAAGAGCGTCTGAAATTCTTAACCGCTCAAAATTACAATAGTATTTTTGAAAACACGGTGTTAAACCATTTGGAGTTTGAAGACAACATTAAAAAGAGCGAGTTGAATAAGAAATTTGAAGAAAACACTTATTTGCGTAACGCTTATTATTTCAAGGAGCTATTGAATGAGAGTGTGGAAAATGGTTCAATAAGCGATATTGATGATTTTGTCAAGTGGTTTTATGAACACATTGTTTTGACCAGGATCATTTGTTTTGAGCAAGACAGCGCGATGCAAATCTTTCAAGTGTTAAACGACAGAGGCCAACCCTTAAGCCCTATTGATATTTTAAAATCCAGTTTAATGCAAGAAATCAAACAAGATAGTGAAAAGCGTAAGGATTTTATAACCACTTGGGACAAATTGGTTGAAGCTTGCAAGAGCGTTGAGGGCGTGGATATTGATTTAGAAGACTTTTTTAACATGTATTTGGAATACGCTGATCCTAGCACTTCTAAAAAGAGAGCCGATAAGGGATTAAAAAAGGTGTTCAAAGACAGCAAAAAAGACGCTTGCGGGTTCATCTATGAGATCAGCGAGTTCATGAAAGCCTATACCGCATTGCTAAAAAAACAAGACCGATACGTCTATTTATTGAGGTATCTCCCCTCTAGGTATTGGGCCAGCATTTTAACGACTGCCCTTTATGTCAAATACCCTGATTTTGACGCTTTGAAAAAGCTTTTGGTGTCTTATTATTACCAAACTTGGATTGCAGGAGGCACGATCACGCGCATCAAGCAAACCAGTATCAACATTATCAAAAACGTTAAAAGCAATAAGAGCGTTGAAACCATCAAAGAGCTTATATTGAATAGCATCGACTCTTATAACACCTTTGATCAATACCTCTATAACTTATGGGATAGCTCTTCTGTTTATCATAGCAAATGGGTGCGTCCTGTCTTAGCCCTAGCTAATTATTTCATGGCAGATGAAGAGAAACCCCATTTTATCGCTATGGATGCCGAAACCCAAGTGGAGCATATTTTGCCACAAACGCCCAAAAGAGGCAGTCAATGGAACGCGGATTTTGACAAAGAAAAAAGAGAAGAATGGGTAAATAATATCGCGAATTTAACCCTTTTAAAGCGTAAAAAGAACGCGCATGCTTTAAACGGGGATTTTGATGAAAAAAGAAAAATTTATGGAGGCAAAGACACGAGCAAAGTGATTAGCTGTTATGACATCACTAAAGAATTGTATAGCAATTATAGGAAGTGGAATGAGAAGTCCCTCCAAGAGCGATACAAATCTTTGTATAACACTATCACGCCTGTTTTACACATAGAGGGGCAAGAAGATGATTTTGAAGATGATTTTGATCTAGAATGATTAAAGATTGCCAAGCATCAAAACAACAAAGAGGTGATCAATGCCTAAAAAAGAGCTATTAAAGATGTCAAAGAAAAGGATTTTTAAAGACTTCTTAAAAGAAGCCAAACAGCACCGCCCTATTGTTTTCTATACAGATAATGATTGTGATGGCATGTTAGCTGGCAGCGTTTTAATGTCTATGTGTTACAGATTGGGTATTAAAGATTTCTTTTTCTTTAGCCCCTTAAGGAATGCGCATGGTTATGGTTTCACTGATTTAGCCCTAAACGATTTATTGTCTCAACCTTGTATCTTTAACCCTAAAACCAATCAATTAGTCCGCCTAGATTGCATTAAAAACCAATTTCAAAAAAACCCCCTATTGTTTAGCGCTGACTTGGGGGCGGATTTGGCCGCTAACACCGAATTGCAAGAAATCTTATTAGAGCATTTTGAACAATGCATCATCACAGACCACCATAAGAGTTTTGAAGTTGATTGGATTGATGAAAACAAAATCGCCTACATTAACCTGAATGATGAAAAAGACGCCAACTATTATAGCGGGGCTTTCACAAGCGCTTTAGTGTTTAGTCAAATCTTTCAAACGCAAACCACTCCTTTAGAAGAAGAATTGATCGCTATCACGCTTTTAAGCGATCGCATTGATTTGGATCATGGGGATAATTTGGATATGGTTTTGAGTTTAGCGCAAGCTAAACATGAGCGCATTAAATGCTTTTTCAAAGATAAAGACCTTTCTTTAGCCCAAGACGATTTAGATGAAATTTCTAACTTATACGGCTTTAATTGCATCAATTATATCAACGCTTTAAGCCGTTTGAGTGGGGCTAGAGAGTTTAAGGGTTGTTATGATAGCTATTTGCATTATCTGGTTTTAAAACATTTCAATCCCATAAACGATCCGCGCTTAAGCGTCTTTAATGTTAAGGAATTCAAAAGATACAACGACATTAAAAAGAAAATGGTGAAAGAAAGCGAAGAAAACGCTCAAATTTTTCCTTGTAACAAAATATTAGTGGCTCTTTTAGATGAAAGCTGTTCTACTAAAGTAGGTGTTAGCGGTTTAGTGGCTAATAACTTTTTAAAAAAATACCCTTCCAATCGCTCCCTTTGTATCTATAGGGATAATAAAGACGGGTATAGCGGTAGCGCTAGAGGTGGTGGGAATTTTTTAAGCCAGATTAAAACTATTCCTTTAATACAAGCTGGCGGGCATGAGGAAGCTTTTGGGTTGAGCTTTGCAAAAGAGGATTTTAAAAAAGTGATAAAAAGCTTACAAGCCTTATAAGGTCAAATAACGCTAATGAATAATTTTAAAAAGGACTTGACATGTTATTGGATTATGATTTTTTATTGTTATTGAATGATGAGAGCGGGAAGCCAACCAGATACTACTATTTGTTACAAGATTTTGAAAAGGATTTTGTGGCTAGGGAAGTGGCTCAAAATAAAACGAAGCGATTCGTTAAGGAGATCATTGGGAGCGAGAAAGCCTCTAAAACTAAAAACAGCGCCATTGAAGTTTCCAACACGAAAGCTTCTGCTATGAAGAACGAAACGATTGGAAGCGGCGATCTTAAAAAGGTGTGTGAGAAAATCAAAAGCGCACTACCCTTTGGGATCATCTCAGCCTTTAAACCCTTTAAAGACGCTTTTTACAGAGATTTCAATCATAATGAGCAAAAGTTACTGATAGGGGCAGCTAAAAGCGGTTGCATTCAATCTAGCGCTGATAAACTGGCTCAGTTAAAAACGCGCTTACTCTACTGGCAAGACAAATCTGTTAAAGTGGATTGGGATAAACCCATTTTAATCAAGGACTTCTTTAAAGGCAATAATTACCTTTATAGGAGGTTTTGTTTTTTATTGGGGAAGCATTTTATGGACAGATTTTTAAAGAATAACGCTAAGGCGAGCGTGAAAGACTTTATGTCTAGTAAGGAGTTTGTCGCTAAATACCGATACACCCCCAAGCAAAATACAGAAAGAGCGAAAAAGCTGCAATCGTATTTAGAGAATAAGCGCGATTTTATAGGGTTTGTTCAAGCGCTTAACTCTTTAAAAGACAACCCGCAAGATCCTTTTTTACCCAATGAAGAAACGAGCTTTTTGGTGTTCGCTAATGAGCCTACTATCGTGTTTAATTTAAGGGATTATTTATTGGTGTTAGCGCAAATCTTTAACCAACAAGCGATCTGTTATTGTGAAAGCAAATGCCCTATAGAATTGATCAACGCTTCACCGGGTAAGGACTTTAACAAGACACAAGACAGCTTCCCAGACATCAAATTCTCAACACCCAATCAGTTAGAACAATCCCTCAACGCTCTTAAAAACAAGCTAGCCGCATTCTTTTCAAAACACCCTGATAAACATAACGGCATGGAGTTTAATGAAATAGCTAAAACTCAAATAGAAGCGCTTTATATGCCGCAATCTAGCGATGGTTTTGATGATTTTCGCAAGCATCTTGAAGAGAGTATTAAAAGTTTTATCAGAGCGAAAAAAAATCGTTATGGTTTTCCTAAAATCTTTGATGTTGCAGACATAGAACAAGAAGAGAGAAAAGTCATTGAATGGCGAGAAAAAGAGAGAGCGTCAAAACAAAGCTATAAACAAAACCTTCAAATCAACAAAATCGCTAACGATTTAAAGCGTGATAAGGTAGTGGATAAAAGAACGATTTTAAGCGTGATAGACGCTGATTTAGATCGTGGTTTTATCCCGCCTAAAGACTTGTTAAAGCAATTAGAAAAAATCAGCGCTTCTCTTTCTAAAGACATCGTAATAGCGATAAAGCAAGTAGAAAAATTAGAGCTTAGCTATGCGCTAATAGACAATATCCAACACAACACGCTTGATGACACGCTTGATTTTACCTTTATTGTTGGGGATTCTTTGAGCGTTCAGTCGCTTTATGTTACCTTTGATCTGGTGATTGACATGGATAGGCCTATGAGCGAGCAGTTCCTCAACCATATTGGGGAATTGGGGAGTTTTGAATCTAGAGAGCGAGCGTTAGAGTGGGTGCGATTATCGCAAGCTAAACTGATCATTGAAACGCCCAGAGAAGCGCTAAAAAATGCGCAATTATCGCAAATTGAAGAAATATTGACTGGCTGTATTTTTAATGGCGCTTACCGCCTTCAAAACGATCTTAAGGGCAATAGACATGGAAATTTTAAATAAAATTCACACCCCAACAAGGAGAAACAAGCCATGCCAAAAAGATAAAGAACATTAAAAAACATTGAACGACCGATTATAGCGGAATTTAAAACAAATTTTTATCAAGGAGTATTTTATGGGTTTTCAAAATGAAAATAAATTAAAAGTAGGGGCGTTAGTCAAAGCCACCATCAATAACAAAGTGGTGGAGGCTAAAGTCATTGGTGTTGGGTTCAATCGTGTAACCTTAAGGAGCGAAAAAGGCAACGAAGCCACTTACGCTTTCAATAGCGATAAGTTCTTAAAATGGTTTAAGGAAGTGCCTTTGAATGAAGTTGCGACTAATCACGTTGAAAAAAGCGGAGATGATTTGTTGAAAAATGTTAAAATCGTTACGAGCGGTCAGAGTGTCAAGGATAGGGCTTCAACTCCTAAAGAGAAAGAGGATAGGTTTAAACTCGCTTTTGGATTTAAGACTACTGATGATAAGACTAGCTTTGAGATTATTGCGGAGGATTATACTCTCTCCGAGAGAAAAAGTAGGCTCGGTGCGTTATTATCTCCGATGTTTTTTGAGGGTAGCGGTAATCAAGCAACTGCTATCATTCTTACCGCTCTCCATTATGCGAAAGGATTAAATAAACATAGCGATGCGGAGTGGCGTGCGATGATTGATAGCCGAGATGAGGAAAAATGCGAGATTACGACACTTGATAACTTGGATAGAGTTGGAACGACTTTATTCTGTGGCGTGATTAAAGAGTATGCGGAGGGTAATAAGGAGTTTGAAAAAGAACTTAACGACTTTTCGCCTGATGGTTTTTGGGCGAAGTATTTACCTAAAAACAAAAATGAGGCGATGTTTGTGGCTCAATTAATTTGCGATGGTGGTATCAATAAATATGGCTTAAGCTGTGCGGGCTTAACTCCTGGCGTTTTAGCCGATAATCTTTGGTCTTATGGTATGCGAGATGAGGATTATGATGAGGAGGGTAATGTGATTAGAGAGAGGGATATTGTTACAGGGGAGGAGTTAAATAATGCGGAGGGTAATGTAGAATAAACCCCCCCCACTCCTAGTGGGGTGGCTCTCCTTTTTTTAATCTCTTTTCTTTTTCTTTTTT